>ERZ1643249.50-NODE-50-length-183719-cov-16.044091_pt1 | contig 183719 bp, 157 predicted proteins | sample MGYA00579263_ERZ1643249 | MGnify/ENA primary metagenome ERZ1643249 (study PRJEB29033, sample SAMEA4952264) | chicken gut metagenome | biome: Broiler Chicken; feature: Gastrointestinal Tract; material: Caecum | place: Ireland | collected 2018 | study: Broiler...
CATTTTGATTACCGATAATTACAAATTTTTTATTGTACTTCATTAATTGTGCAACGTACTCTCTGAAGAGCGAAAACGGCGGATTTGTTACAACTATGTCGGCTTGCTTCAAAAGTTCAACACACTCGTCAGAACGAAAATCGCCGTTGCCGTTTAACAGCGTAAGAGAATTTTCCTTGTTTTGCAACAAGTATCTTACGTCTGCCAAATCAACTGCGCCGTCGGCGTTAAAATCGCTCACTTCAGTTATTTCTATTTTGTAAGACTTTCGGTTTTTGTTTGGGAAAGTCTTTCCGCAATCGAACAACGATAACTGTGTAAACGCTACAGGCGAACTGTCGTAACTGGTTGCAATTAGTTTTTTTAGTCCTAAATGGTTGAAGTTTAGAGCAAAGTATTTAAAAAAGTTGCTTTCGTAAGGATCATCACAATTGCATAAAATTGCCTTGCCCTTAAATTGCTCTTTATAATACCGCATTTCATTCTCTATATCTGAAAGTTGGGTATAGAACTCGTCCGCTTTTTCCTTCTTTGCCTTATCCATAAATTTAGTAGCCATAGCGTTTAGCCCCTTTATTCCTTGTTAGTCTTATACAATAACTATTTTAGCATTATATGACTAACGAAGCAACACTATAAGACTAAGTAATTTTAAAAAAATTGCTTATACTTATTTATATAGGACTAAATGTAGGTGTATTATGAACGTCGGGAAAAGAATAAAACAATTACGAGAGCAGAGTAAGTATACGCAAAATCGTTTGGCTGAAATCGCAGGAATATCTCAAACGCATTTGCGCAAAGTTGAGTTGGGCACCTCCGACATAACCGTCGGACACCTTGAAATCGTCTGCGACGCTTTGGGCATTTCTTTGCAAGACTTTTTCAATGTGTCAGGTGAACAGGAGGATATTTCGGCAGCCATTTCCAACCTCACCCCTAAACAGCGTAAACTATTGCTTGAATTTTTAAAGAGTATTTAAACTCCCCTTTTGAGCTATTTTTAAACATTATTACGTTTCATGCATAAAAAACAAAAAAAACGCACCGCTTTTGGTGCGTTTTTTGGTGCGACTACAAGCAAGTCGCCTGTTTTGGTGACCCTAATGGGACTCGTCCGCACCACGGGCGGTGAGCGTAGTGAAACGGAGTGCTACGTCATTTCGTCTTCCCGTTTGCTGTAACTCGAAGGCGACGAAGCAAAAAGAAGCAACAAAAAAACGCACCGCTTTTGGTGCGTTTTTTGTTGCGACTATCGGCAAGTCGCCTGTTTGGTGACCCTAATGGGACTCGAACCCATGTTATCGGCGTGAGAGGCCAACGTCCTAGGCCACTAGACTATAGGGCCGAATTGCTTTGAAAGCCTGTACAGTATAACACACCAAAGCGCTATTTGCAAGTGTTTGAAAGATATTTGCTTTTCTTTATTGTCTTTTCACTGCACGCCTACGTGCGATAAGACTTGTCTTGACAAACACACTTTTGCAGAATATAATTGTAATATTGTGGAGGCAAGCGAATGATTGCAAAAGGTTGCATTTTCGATTTCGACGGCGTGGTGATGGACAGCGAAAAGTGCCACCACCTTGCCTGGGAAGAATTGGCGCATGAAATCGGGGTGGAATTCACCTACGAGGAATATCTTCCCTTCAAAAGCGCGGGCAGACAGGTGGTGATACCCTATCTTTTGAACAAGGCAGGCATTGCCGTTACCGACCAACTGTACAAGAAGTACAGCGACCTGCGAGAAGAAAAAATACAGCGCACGTTGCTTAACCTCAACGAGAAGGACATAACGCCTGGTTTGGTGAATTTTTTGCACTTGTTGCACGAAAAGGGAATAAAATGCGCAGTGGCGTCGTCCAGCGCAGCGGCGCACGTTACGGCGCAACGTTTCGGGTTGTTTAACCTGTTTGACGCCTTTGTAGACGGAACGCAACACCTGCCCAACAAACCGCAACCGCATTTGTTTTTGCATGCTGCGCAACTTCTGAACCTTGCACCGTCGCAATGTGTGGTTTTTGAAGATTCCATAAACGGACTGACTGCCGCAAAAAACGCAAAAATGCGTTGTGTGGGCATACAGACGTATTTTTGCAACCTTGCCGACAGAATAATTGACGACTTCACACAGGCAAACATAAACACAATCACTTTCGAGGAGGAAAACCTGTGAAAAACATATTACCTTTACCGTCCAAAAAGCGAAACGCCATCAACACCACCATTTTGGTTACGGCGATTTTTTTGGTACTTACGCTGATTTTACTTTACGTTTTGCACACACAGCTGAAAAAAGACTTCAACGGCAAAACTCAAACGGTGCAAGGTGTTGTAACACAAGTGAACCTCGGCGACAGCCTGCTTATCACGTTGGACGACGAAAAATCCTACAACTGCAATCTTATCAAACAAACGGCTAACATTTCCGATTGGAATGTGTTGCAGGGGAAAACGATAACCATTGTTGTTCCGCAGGAAAGTTTAAACGGTAACACGCCGTTTGTGTTGGGACTTTCCGTCCCAGACGTTGCGGAAGTAAATTTTGAAGACACTTTGGCACAAAAAACACAGGAAAACGCCACCGGACGCACCGTTTGCGCTATTGTTGCCGGCGTGTTGGCTTGCGTTGTGTGCGTTTTGATTGCATTGCGCATTCGCACACCGCAATTTGTGGAAGGTTCTTTTTTGCAACTGTTGGTGCAAAGCCACGCCACGATGCAACCTTCTAAAAAACGTACCGACCTTTGGATTATTGTTATATGTGCCGCTGTGCTTTCTTTTATTGTGCCTTTTGCAGTGGCATCGGTGATGGAAAAGCAACAGTCGGAAACCGTCGTGGGCATAACGACTGTTAGCCTGTTTGCAGGAATGCTGGCGGCTACATTTGTTTTGGCATGGTACGTCAACAAAATTATTCACGCACAAAACGTTGCTTTTTACAAAGAAAACTACCCATTTGACCTTGCCGATTTGAGTTTTTTGACAATTAAAAAGGAAAAGAAGCAGGAATTACAGCAACAAATAGAAAAAGAATTGTAGGAAAATCCCCACTGCTACTGCGACGAACTGGGAATGAACATCAAATTTACCGAGCAGGGTGCGGAACTGTACGATTTCCAAGACGATTTGGATTACACAAGCGAAGTTTTCGGCACGGATTTTGCCACACCCGTTGCAAAATTCACCTACGAGCAACTCAACTTCGAGGCTATGCCCTTTTGCATTTCGGCGCAATGCCCCCTTGTGATAATTGTCAAAAGCCGTTTGCCCGAAGGGGGAAATTACCCCGAGATTCTGACAAACGACCTGCATTTCTGCCTTTCCAAAAACCTGTTGGAAACACTTGAAACCTTCAACGTGCCTGTGGAAAACCTGCACGAAATTCTGAGCAACAAAGAAGCCTACATGAAGGAATATTCCTTCCGCAAAAAACGCAAATAGCAAAACCCAAACTGCGCACAAACGGTATTATGCCTGACCTGTGCGACAGATTGTGAAAGCCCATAAACAAAAACTCAAATTTCTACCAAAAGGGAAAATTTTGTTTTGTAGTGAAACGTTTTGAACCACTCGCTTCGGAAAGCGTGGCAAAGGTTCCGCCGTTAGTCAAAGGGCGTAACTAGCACTTCACAACGCTTGGGCAAACGTTGAAAATGCTTACGCTTCAGGCAAATTTACAGCAAGGCGACAAGAAAAAGCATGTTGCCGTCATTTACAACTTTCAAACATCATCACCGTTTTGACACCACGTCCGCACATGCGGACGTTTTTTTTGACATTTTTTTGCACAGCAGCAATCGTTTCGTTGCAATTTCGCCTACGCCCTTTCGCAAATTCGGAAGAAAACACGCAACAATCGACAGCAGATACGCCAAAACGACATTGTTTGCGTGTAAAGTTTTTGCAATGTGTCAACACTTACGTTACGAGGTGAGCATTTTATGAATTTAGCAACTTTTTTACACAAAAACATACAATGGTCGTTACACAAAAACGTATTTGAATTTTTGTGCGGTATTCCTTCAACGGAAGAACAACTTACGGCACAAATGCACCGCCTTGCAGATTCCTACTTTCCGCAACGCAAGCGTGTGGAAACACTCAATACGGAGTTTTGTCTGAACGAGATAGCCCTTTTCACCCCGAAAACGCAGGTGGAAAAGTGTGCCAAACAATACTTTGAGGAATACTGGCAAAGTTTTTTGCGTCTGAAACAAAATTTTCAAAAAAGTTACATGGTGTTTCCTGCCAACGACACAATGACACGTATCGAAGCCATTGCGCAACTTGTTGCACGTTGCACCCAGTTTGCCGTGGACAAAACTGTGCTGGAAGACATCTGCAACAGGGCAAACATTCTGTTTGACTTGGACGAGAGAGAAAGGGACAACCTGCCCGACATGGTGGAACTGTACCGCATCAACTTCTACTGCGCCGTGTGCAAGGGTATTTTCGACGGAAACAATGCCGACGTTACACGACTTGCCAAGATGACGGACAACAATCCGTTGAAGGGTGATTTCGTAAAAAACGACTACCTGCGCCATTGTTACTACGGCAACGGCATGCTTACCGTCAATGTGGATTGTCTTTCCAACAGTGCGGCAAAACTGCAACGCCCCACTGCCATCGACGTCAAGCCCTACTTCTACTGCAACGGCAAAAACGTTTTTGACACCTTTTGTTACAGCAAGTTCGGCACCGTTACCGCCTGTTTTCTTTCAGACGGAAGTTGGCTGAAAACGGAAATGCAGTACTTTTTGCAGGACAGTTGCGAAGTGCGGAGATACCGTCTGCAAAACAACGGCAAAAACAATAAAAAAATAGTTGCAGACTTTCTTTTGCGTCATTTCAACGTTGCGGACAAAGCAACGTACTTTTCCGCAGAGGGAGCGTTGTGCCTTGCCGTGGAGGGGGAAGAGGAATTTTACTGCGCCCTTGCGCTGGTAAAGGACAATTGTATTGTGCCTTGCACGTTTGAGGAAGGCAGACTTTCCCAACAGTTTTCCGTCAGGCAAGGAGGCACATTGCAATTTGACGCCGTTACCGTCTATTGCAAAGATATGCCCTCGTTGCAGGAAAAACTGCACAATCTCAACGCTTACGGCGCTACACGCTGTCCCTATCTTGTAGATAAAAAGACGGAAAACGTCGTAAACTTCAAAACGCCGATAAATCCGTCGTCGCACGGATACGTCAAACGTATGCCTCCCGTAAAGGAAGCCACAACGCTCAACTTCACCTACCAGTTTGGCAACAACGACGTGGCAACGTTTCTGGACAACGACGGAAATGCCACCACGCTTTTGCAAGGATTTGTCTTTGGCGTCGGCGGAGAAAAAATTTACGGCGTACAACGTGGAACTATGACGCTGCTTAACGGCGGAAAATTTTCCCTTCAGGGCGACAGAGTCGTGTGGAATGGCAAACAGGGCGTTTGCACCCTTTTCCACGATGAAGAAAAACATTACTGCGTGCAGTACACATCTGCGCAAAAGACCCTTTTTTACTTTCCCTTTGAAGAGAAATGCCGTGTGCAGTTTGACAACGGCGTGTTTACCGTGTGCGGAACACAGCGCAGTTTCACCGTGACATGCCTTGACAAGGTGGAAAGTTTTTCCACAAACGCCTTGGAATGCAACACCGAACGACTTCGCTACAAACTTTCCAATGAAATGCAGTGCGGAAGTTGCCTTGCAGTTTGCTTTGCCACGTCCATGCAGGCAAGAGTGAAAATTTCCTCCGTGTCGGCAACCCCGACGCCCTGCCCGCTTGTCAGGGAAAGTCTTGTTTCCACCTACCTCAACTACATGAACGGCAAAAACGTGTTTTGCCTCAACAACAGGCTCAAACGTGCCGACAGTCTGACGCTGGCGTCCATTTGCTTTACAAACCCCAAATTTGTGAAAAAATACGTTTTGGAAAACGTGGGAAAAGAAAACTATTTTTACGACGCCTGCGGAAAAGTGAAAATGTTCACCGACAAATTAGCGTTGCCGCTTGCCATTGTTTACTACGCAAACCTTGTAAGGGACGAAGATTTTCCCTCGCAACAACTGAGAAAGTACGCAAACAGCGTGCTTTTCAAACAGACGTTTTACGGAAGAGATTTGTGCGTAAAGGCATTGGCGCTAAAAAAAGCCACTCACCTCAGCGGTTTTGACAAGGTTGCCTGCCTCATCGAGTACAACAACGTGAAAAAGATTATTTCCAACGACAGCAAACTGTACGGATATGCCCAGGCAATAGGCGCTGTACCGTTGACTCACCCTTCCAAACAACGTCTGAAAGACTTGTGCAACGGCTACAACATTCCCAAAAGTTGGTACTACGTTTCTCAACTGGAAAACCTGTACGGGCTTTCTCTTGTGGAAGGTACCCTCAATTTTTCGCCAAAGGTTACGCAGGAAAACGTGCTGGAACAACTTGCATTAAACATTGACGGCAAGCGAATAGACACCACTTTCACAAAAGCAAACGTGCAATCTATGACGCTCAACGGCACGCAGTACTTTTTGCCTTTCAAGCCGCAAATGCTGAAAAATGCCGACAACACCTTGGTGGTGAAATATTAAAAACAGCCCGTACGGTACAATTTTCTTTGTACCGTGCGGGCTTTTTTGTTACAAATGCTTTCGCACAAGCGTTTTGCACCGTTTATGCAGGCTGTGCCTTGCTGTTTTTGTTGCGACTGTTTCCGCATGTTTTCTGTACCGATTGCAATGTAAACAACCGTATCGGCGTCCTTTTCAACGGAAAACCACAACTTCGTGCAGACGTCATTTGCCACGAAAAAATTTGGCGGTGCAAATGCCTTGCGTATTCAGAAACTGCCGTGGAAAACAAATCGGCAACAATGACAACAATCCCCGTTGCACGGCATCAGACGGCAGGCACCTTTCCCCTACAAAATATGCACGGGACTTGGAATCATCAGATGCGGCACATATCGCAACAACTCTTCTATTATGGAAAGTTGCGCTTTCAGTTGGTGAAAATCTCCCGTTTCGACGTATGCCTGCGATTCCGCGAAACGCAAATTCAACTCGTACACATCCATGTGAGGCAAAAACAACTCGCTTGTTTCACGCAGTTTTGTCCAGTTGTTGCGGAAAGTTTCAAACCGTTGCAGGGAAAGCGTTTCCTCGTCGGCAAGGCGCATTACTTCCAGACATTCGGCATGAAGGTCGTCGTAACTGTTTTTAAGCAAAACCACTTCCACCACGCCGCATGCCACCACAAGCACCAACGCCACAATGCCCGCCACAATACTTTTTGTCATTTGCGGTTTACCTCCACATTTTTGAACACTATTGACGATTTTCGCCTTTGCAACGTCATGCGGTTGTTTTCGTCCAACGCCAGTAAAATTACGCTTTTTAGTTTCGTTCTTTCGCCTGCAAGTAATTTTTGTATTTCCGCTTTGTCAAAGCCTTGCGACTGCATTTCCTGTTCGTTCCACTTGCCTTCCAAAATTACAGGCACAGGCAACGTTTGCTGCTTGTCCTGCATTTTTTTGTTGGCGACAACTGTCAGTTGTCCGTTTGTTTCCATTATTCCGTAGGAAATTTCCTCCAAAGAAAAGTACTGCGCCGTGCGCATTGCTTGCAACAGGTCGGAAACATGCATATTCAGACTTTTCAACGCCTGCTCGTCTATGCCGTCGGGATTTATTACCATAACGGGCTTGCCGTTTATTACCCCTTGCAACCGTACGCTTTTTGAAAGCAACAAAATGAATTGATGTATCACAAACATCGTTAGTATTGCCACAATTCCAAACGTGATGGGAATGGATCTGTCGGACATAGGTATGCATGCCAACTCGGAAATTACCAGCGTTATTACAAGTTCGAAGGGCTCCATTTCGCCTATTTGCCTTTTTCCCATAAGCCTTATGGCAAACAAAAGCACGGCAAACAATATGATAGCCCGCAAAAAGATTATAATCATACTTTTATTTTGCTGTACAAGGTAAAATTTATGCAAAAGCCTTTACTTTACGCCGTTGACGAATTATAATATACACAGCAAAGTTGACGGCTCGCGTCAAGTGTCATGTCTAGGAAAAGGCATGAACGAAAGAACTCATGCGTTCTGCGGTGCGCCGTTCGGTCCGTTGCCTTGTTCAAGCAAAGTTTCATCTGCCTTGCGTTGGACGTTTTGGTTTTACACCGCCTCGGACTGCTTTTGCAAAACGCAAAAGGAGTTTTTTTTATGAACAAAACACTTAAACTCGCTTTCACGGCGCTTTTGACGGCGCTTGCCGTAGTGGCAAACATATTCACAATTCCGCTGACGCCCAATTTCAGCAAAGTGATTTCTTTCACTGTGGTGTTTGCTTTTTTGGCGGGAATCTATCTTGGGATATTTCCTGCTTTTGCCGTCGGATTTTTGGGCGACTTGCTTGCACACTTCATACACCCACTTGGTGCCTACAACTGGTTTGTTACCCTTGCAAGCGCTCTTACGGGGGTGATTTGCGCACTTGTGTACAAACTTCCCCTTAAAAACCGATTGGTCAAACTGCTTATCGCTTCGGCAATTTGCTTTGTGGCGTGTTCCTGCACGTTCAACACTTTCGGATTGTGGTTGCAAATTATTGTGGGCGTCGACCCCGGTCCCATTGGCTTGATTGAGTTTTTCCGAATGGACAAAACAGGTATTGAAAAAAGTTTTTGGGTGTACCTGGCAGGCAGAGTTCCCGTGCAACTGCTGAACTGGTTGGTGAATGCCGTTATTATCGCCGCAATACAGCAATCCAAAGTGCTGGACAAACTGTTTGCAAAAATACAACTTAATTCGCAACAAAAAAAGGAAGCCCCTGCGGAAAAGTAACCTCGGGGTTTTTTCTTTACACTACAACTCAACCTCCGCAAAAGAATACTTCCCCAACAGCGACGCCGCACGCACCACTTTGTCGGCATTTCCGCTTGTGAGGTACAGCGTTTTGCCGCTTCCCGACGGAACGTTGCCCCGTGCAAACACTTGCGCCGTTGGTTTTGCACAGGACACAATGGCAACGCCGTGGAAACAACTTGCAATTTCCTTTTGCAACAAAGGAAAATGCGTGCATCCCAAAATTATTGTGTCAAAATCGCCGTGAAAATTTTGCAGTTGCCGTTGCACCTCTTGCAGACGGTTTTCCCTTCCCTCTTCCAACAAACGGACAAAAGTGCCACAACTTTTTGCAACCGTAGCAATGTTTTTGTTACTCAACAAATTTTGATAACGCCGGCTTTGCACCGTCGCTTTTGTAGCGAGCAATGCTACACGTCGGTTTTTTGTGGTGTTTGCCGCCTCGTTGCAGGTGGGCGTGATGACATCGTACACGGGCAGTTTAGTAGTTGATTGTATTTCCTCGCAAAAAAGCGACGCCGTGTTGCATGCCACCACGATTTCCGTTGCCCCCATGTTTTTCAGACGATTGGCAACGGTCAAAACTCTTTTGCGTATTTGACGGAAAGTTTTTTCCCCATAAGGACAAAAGGCATTATCGGCAAAGTACACAAAATCGCACCTCGGACAATATTTTTGCAGTTGGGAAAGCACCGTCAATCCACCTATACCGCTGTCCATAACGCCCACGAAATTTTCCATATTTCCCTTCCCGACAATTTTATGCAAAATTCGCCTTTTTGTTTACACAAATAACGTACGGTTTGTGTAAAAGCACAATGTGCAATACGCCGTTGTCTGTTTCACACATTTTGTGAATTGTTTTTACTTGCCGACAAACACTGCTCAACCGTACGCTTGCGTACTGTAAAAATGTGAGGGGTTGATATCGTCAAAACAAAATACGCACAATTTTTATGTAAACAGTTGCGTAAAACGCAAAAATGCAGTATAATAACTCTTGCTTTCGACCGAATGAGGCAAACGGATTCCTCCATTTTTATCTTTTTTGCCAACTTCGTCGAAAATGCAGTTTTATCGGCAAGGACGTTGCCACAAATTTTTCGAGAGGCGAAATACTCGCTCCGAGGCGTTCGCCAAACCTACCGTTTGGCTCGGCTGAGTGCCGGACGCACAGATCAATCTCAATAATTAAAACAACTTTATATGCGGATGTGGCGAAATTGGCAGACGCGCATGATTCAGGTTCATGTGGGAAACCATGCAGGTTCAAGTCCTGTCATCCGCACCACAAGAAGGCTCGCTGAGAGTCGCAAACAAAAAGAGTGAGAAATGCCTCACTCTTTTTCATTGCTCCGTTTTGCTTCGCCTTTCTTTTTTTGCATTGAAAAGGACAGTTTGAAATAACGTAGCGCTCCGCAACGGCATTGCTACGCTTACCCTACGGCTTACGCCTTGCGACAATTCCGTCATTCGTGCAAACGAAATTACCCATTAATATAATAGTTTATTTGCCATTTACATGCAATTTCGTTTAATTTGAATATGATTTGTAATTATACGCAGGCTGTTGAATCGACTGTTCTCACAATTTTGAATTCAGTTGCATTAAGATAGTGTTTGTTGATAAACCATTCTATGCTGAATCTGCATTTTCTTCACTAGATTCCCAAATTAAATAATCTTAACCGTTTATTGTTTTTCTGATTTGGTAAATGGTAAATATTAAATATTGCAAAAACCAACTGTGACTTTCAAATATGACTTCTTTTCGTTCTATTTTTCATCATGCAACGTCTTCCAAATAAACATAAATTTTTTTTAACTTTTACCAAACGTCAATACAAACAACATCCAAAGAAAAAGCGACAACTGCAATTGTCATTAATACCCGGAAAATACGCCCTTGACGAATTTTTATGAAAATCATGCATTGTTTATTTCCCAAAACATTGAAAGCAAGTAATAATCACTGCAAATTAAAGCTTCCTGTAAAACGGTATTGCAATCGCGGAAATTTTGAACATTATACTCAAATACGTCTTTATCCGTACAATTTGTTAATACTTTTTTGTTTTTTTCTACAAATACCTTTTTCCTATATTGTTCGATTATTGCTTTTTTTAATTTGACACTAGTTGTTTGTGATGTCCAGATATCTGCTAGAATAACTCCGTATAATTTATACTGTTCTAATTTCGGTATTCGAGATAAATCAATACTCGGAAACAATTTTATTCGCCCAATGTCCTTGTTTACGGCTTTGAGTTGCTTGGACATATTGTTGTATCGTTTTGATTCAATAATCAGTATTTCTCTTGTGCTGGAATTGATTATAATTGCGTCAAAATGTTCATTATTTTTCTTGCCGAATTGAAATTCATACCAAGTTACAGTATTTTGTTTCATTTGACAGCTATAATTTTCGTAAGCCACAGCGAAATTCACAGACAAATTCCTTTCTGTAAATCCTGATTTTTTACTGGTAGGATAAAGCTGCCGGAAAATGCTCACATACCTATTTTTATATATATTACAAATTTCTTGAAATTCTTTTTTCATAAGCTTGTCGTTTTTATATGTTACTATTAATATAATATATGCTAAATTTTTTTGCAAGCAAAATTTATTTTAAACAACTATTCGTTTAGATAGTACTTAACAAACTACAGCACCAATATTCCATTGCGAACAGTAGCATTTCTATTCGTTAAAATTAGCTGACGAATAAATTTAGTATTGAAAATGTTGAAATAATACGATATAATTGTAACAGTTATTTTTTTGAGAGAGGTTATACATGGAAAAAATCACAGTTGACGAGGTAAAAAGCAGTTTGGAATACAAATGGCATGTGCTGGCGCTGAAACAAAACCTGTGGTTTTTGGCTGTGTGCATAGTTTTGTTGGTTACCGGCTGTCTGGTGCTTTTTGTGTTTAAGACAGATGCTACTCCTCACACTAAATCGAGTGCCATTGTCGGGTTGTTCCTTTGGATTTTGCCCTTTTGCCACATTGTGTACCACAGTTGCGCCAAACGTTACCTGTTGAACAATTACCAAAAGTTTCAGGTGTACGAAACAACGCTAACAAATGCAAGTCGCTCTGTTTGGTTTTATTTCAGCACCTATTTCAGCGTGCAAATTGATGACGGGGGCAAGTTTATCAGCACTACTACAAATCCTTGTTTTGGAAATATGCGCTGGGGCAGAGATTTACAAAACATCTATCACGGAAGCAAAGTGATAGGTCTGTACGACAGTAAAAAGAATGTGTTTTACGTACTGCACAAATCTTTGTCGCAATAATTTAACAACAGAACATTAAAAAATGCAGGACAACCTGCATTTTTTTGTTTGATGAAAACCAACGACCTTTCTGTTTACGTCGGTGCAATACCGCTTCACTTTACGCCACAATACAACAAACAAAATAATTTTCAGATGAAAACTTGAATTTCACACAACGTCGCCAAAACAAATGGGTGGCGTATTTTCCATATACATGGGGAATACTACACTAGGCACTTGTGCAAAATTTTGTTTTGTTACGCAAAAACTTGCATACGTATCAACATTTATCTAACAATCAACGGCAAAAGTTGCGAAAGTTGCCCTTCCTCCAAAGGTGTTGAATACAGTTCCATTACCTGCCACAAACCGCTGTTGCGAATTTTGTCAACAGGACTGTGCAATCCCAGCCAACTTTCCGAAGGCGAACATTGCTTACAGTTGGACACTGTCCCGATAAGCAACGATTCCAAGGTGAGACGTTGCAACTTTTCCTGCACTGCCAACAGTACGAAGGAACAATTTTGCTGAATGTAATGGGAAATTTCTCTTTCCAAAGCACGTTCTTTGTCCGGATTTACCATGTGCCTGTACTTTTGCTTACCCAATGCCGTTGTTGTGTCGTAATTCCACACGGAAATGTAGTCGTCCTCTCGCATATTCAGCAGACAACGCCCCACATTTTTTCGGAAAATACTTCGGTTTTTGTTGGGATTTTCAAAATGCTGAAACAGCCGTGAGGGCAGTTGATTTTCACCGGTATGTGTGCCGATACGCACTATTCTGTCCCCACCGTGCCCGCTTTCGCCCTTTTCAAACAAAACATACACGCCGTTTTTGGGCATATCGGAAAAGCCGTCGCCAAAACGATAGCGCCTGCCTTCCCACAAAATTTCATGCAACTTTCCGCACACACCCGACATCACGCATTCTCCTTGTAAAAAGCCAACTGCTTGCCTATTCCCATTCCCTGCAAAGGAACACTGACATTTTTCAGCAACGGCAACAGATACTTGCGGTATCGTTCGCCTGCAAGAAACACAAATTCGTCAGTTTTCGGGTCGGCAACTTTGCACAACTGACAATACACCTCTTTTGCCCATTGCTGCACCTCTTTGAGAGGTTTTGTGTTCAATGTTTCGTTGTACGGTTGTACAAAATCGTTACAATTCAGCAAACCGTACTTGGCGGACAAAATGTAGATGATGTCGGCATCCAGTTTTTGTGCATACCTGTACGCACCTTTGAAAAGAGGACTGACATACAAATCCTTTGCAAGAGACGCACAGTTTCGCTTTTTTGCAACGCAGGAAATCAACACCACTTTCATTTTGACCTCTACATACAAATTGTTATTTGATACCATTATACCCGATTACCTGCTATTTTTCAATACTCAAATGTTTTAATAGAAAATACTATTACTAATATGGTGAAAAGGTTACCTGAAAAAAGCAGAAGGGACTGCAACATTTGTTTTGAAGAATTCCCTTTTACTTTAACTGCGCCGATACTTGCAAAAGACGCTGACTACAATGTTTATTTCAACAACGCAGCGCACACACCGTTACGATGTTGCAATTCTACGCATACGGTGTAAGTAAACGTGAAAACAAGCAATCTTTGTTTTCAGGAAATTTTAAGAAAAATTGCTTTTAAGGGGAATATTTGTTTGACAGCAAATAATCACTGCGCTAAACTTGTCATATCGGGCAACCGAGCATAACAAAAGGAGTTTGACAATTATGGAAAAGAAAATGAGAAACTGGACTAGTTTTATTCTGGCCATCGTGGCATCCGTTGTAATGGTGCTGATAACGTTGTTCTCCATGGATTACCTTGTTACAATTGTTAACGAAGGCGGAGCAAATCAACAGCAACTTGAACAGATAATTGCACTGTTCAAAATTGTTTACCTTGTAATCGTCATTATTTTTGCGATTATCAACGCATTGTTTGGAGTGTGGAGTATCTTCAAAAAGGGAGGCTGCACCGCTTTGCTTGTTTTCGGAATTATTTTGCTTGTATTGGGCGGCGTTTTTATCTTCCTCATTCCTTTCATCCTTGACCTCATTGCTTACACAAAAGGCAAGAAAAAGTTTGAAGAATTTGAAAGAGAACAAAAAGCACTTGCAGCAAGAGAGAGCAACGTCTGATTGAATAACACAAAAAAGAGCAGGACTTAAGTGTCTTGCTCTTTTTTTATGGAAACGTAACGCCTGCTGTATTGCCGTGCAAAAAAAACGCACGAAATGACACTAAATCACTTCAATGCGTTTATATTTGTTATCAATGTAATTATTTAAACCGAAATCACTATTATTATTTCTTATTGGAAGTATACTAAATTTTAATTTAAGAAAGATAACTATAATTTCAATTCTATCTATAAAGTACAACAATTTTAGGATCTGACAAATCTTGTTCTCTAACAAAGCATTCTGCGTAATCTCCAACTTGATATGAAGTAAAATATTTAGAGAATATTCTAGATACAAATCTAATTCTAACTTTTTTATTTAAATTATCTGTTTCGATTTTTCCATACATTACACTACCTATGGATCTTTCTAGGATTTTAACATGAATCAATTTTCCTTTTGAATTAATAAATGGCAAAAATCTATATAGATATATAATCAAAGAAGCAATAAAGCAAATAGCAAACAATACATCTATCAATATTAGAACACTAAATATTTCATTAACTGCTTCTTGATTAGCATTTGTGGAATCAAAAGACTTTAAATAAAGTATCAAGCATAAAAAGCAAATAAATGTTATTAGTTGAATTGCTAAGGAAATAATCATCCAATAAAAACCGTACATTCTTTTAATATTGAATTTTTCCATATTTAAACTCCATATTTATAATTTATGTTTCCAACAACCATACAACCACGGTTATTCGTGTTGTTAACATAAAATGTTTTTTCATTAATAAAACCTCCTATGTCTTGGTTAGTCGCAACTAACTAAAATATACTACTTCCTTTTTATATGTCAATAATTTTAATCAAGCAAAAACATAGGGGTATCATTTCTCTAGTAGGGTATCGTTTTTCTAGTAGAGAAACGTTTATCTAATGGGCTTTCATTTTTCTAGTAGAACTAATTTTTAAAAATTCCTCAGTTCGAACGAGTTTTCATCTACTAGCAAAACGCCAAAAATTAAAAAATGCCCGATTTCTCGGGCAAATATCGCTAATTTTGACACCCTTTAATTGTATCAAAACGTTAGTTATAAGATGGTAGAGACAGTAGGACTCGAACCTACGACCTCTCGCATGTGAAGCGAGCGCTCTAACCAACTGAGCTATGCCTCCATAATTATCGGTACATATACAATACTCTTTTTTTGTTTTTTTTGCAATTGTTTTGTATCACTTTTTTACAAAAAAATTGATATGTCATTCAAAGACGGATTTTTTACGATATTTTTTTGTTTTGCTTTCGTTTAACTGTTTGCTGTAACGTTTAAGTGAATTTTTGATGACAGATTTTTTGCGAGCGTATACGCACTGCTTACAAACGACACATAAGCAACCCACTCAACTACCTATTACGTTTTGAAAGGAGTTGCATTTTGGATGCAACTCCGCCAAAGCAAAAATCCGAAAAAAATCTTAAAATATAAAGGAAAAATTACATTTTGTCCAATTCTTCCATGCTCATGCCGTTAGCCTTGCAAAATTCGGCAAACGACTTCTGCGCACGGTAGTTGGGATGGCATCTGCCCGATTCCCAACGGTTTACTGTGGCAAATGCAACACCGAGTTCCTTAGCCATCATTTCTTGGCTGAGGTACAACTTTTTCCTTACGTATTTTACCTTGTCTTTGAATTCCATAATACGCCTCCAAAACATATAGACTATTGTTGTCCATTGTATATATAATAACACACTTTTAAGGAAGTAGCAATAATAAATCGATGTTTTTTTACCTAATTTTCGACATAAAACGACAGTTTTTTGTGTTTTTGAAAATATTTGCCGTTTTTGGGAAAAAATCGATTTTTAATGCCTGCCTTTTAGCGGAAGAATACACTGTCCGACGCACTTTCGTCAAATCAATTTTTCTTTTCACAAGTTTTGCCAACAATTATTTCAAATATTCCCGTTGACGACAATTGCACACAATACCGTCATATTTGAGACACTTGGTTTATTGGCAAATTTTCAAAAACAGAATTGCTTTTGCAGAATTGTTTTATTGTTAAACGTTGTACAAGTTAAATTTTGTGCAAATTCAGAGAAATCTTATTTACAAACGCACACGTGCCGCCTTTTTCAAAGGGAAACAACAGCAAAAGCAACTGCCAACTTGTGCCCCACTTGCAAAAACTTCCACCGTTTGCGGAACAAAATGCTTTTGCTTTTACAACGCCGTGAGGGCAGGCATTGCTTGCCGAATGCACCGCCACGCTTGCACAGATTACCTTTTCACGGCAAAGAGTTCCGCTGACGGCAAACAAATTTGCGTGTGTTTCGACGACTATTCCTCTTTGTTTGCGCTTATTTTTTCTTCCGATTCCTCGAAATACCTGTCGTAGGCTTTTTTGCAGTAGTCGGGCTTGGAACATGTCTGGGAAAGGTCAGGCTCTTCAAAATTGTACTGACCGTTTACACGCCAGCCGTTCAAAACGCCGATTCTGATTGCGTCCTTGGGGCAACAGAATGCGCAACGTGCGCACATAATGCACTTGTTGGAAAAATGGAACTTGTCCTTTTCCTTGTCGTAAGTTATGTTTTGCACGGGGCAGTTGTTGACGCACTTCATGCAACGAATACACTTGTTGGACACCTTGAAGCCCATTCCGTTTATTTTCATTGCGGGATGTTCGATACGCAATGCCCACGACACAATGCCCCCCAAAAACGGACGTTTAAGCAGGCTGTGCGTGCCGGTGAGAATCTCTTCCACGTCTATCGGAATAAGTTTCTGCGCAGTATGCCACATTTTTTGCGCCTGCTCGTCGGTGTGACGGAAAATCATGTTGTAAGGCATGACATAGTGATATTCGTTGGTAAGCCTTGAAAATCCCTTCTTTTTTAATTTCTTTACCAAATGAATGGAAGAAGCGTTGTTCATTGCCACAGGTTCGCCGCTGGTTTTCACAATGAAGTAGTCCTTGTCCTTAACCTTTGGCAACCTGCGCACAAAGCGATACACAATGTAGGGAGCGTTGAAACCGTGTATGGGATAGGCAAACCCGACCAAATCGAATTTGTTGGGGTCGGGAATGTTTGCAAGTTGATTTACGGGGTGCAAAATGCACTGCACTCCTTTCTTTGCAAATTCCTCTTGGTATTTTTCGCACACCATCAGCGTGTTGTGTGTGCCTGTGAAGTAGTAAATTATCGCTTGCATTACTTTTTCCTTTCGTAGTGAGGTTGAAATTTTTCGTCCAGCCAATACTTGTAGTTTTCCTTTCCGAAGGAATCGTACAGAACCTGCGCATAAAACGGGTTGTTGAGGGCAAGCCTGTCGTAATCCCACACGTAGCGTTTGATGCACTCGGGACACCAATGCCCCGCTTTAAGCACGGAAAAGGGCGTCATCTCGAAGCGGTGTCCGTCGTGACATTGCCACACTAGTTTTTTGTGCATGTCGCCGTCGAATGTTTGGGAAACAAGTTGTCCGCCACGGAACTGTGCCGCTTGGCGCAAATCGTCCAAAGTGAGTTGACTGTCGCTTTTGCTTTCGTCGTAGCCGTGAGAAAGCAACACCGCATTGTTATCCTGTTTCAACTGTTGATAATCTATGCTACCGCCATCGGGAAGTTGTCCTTTGCACAACAGCGGAAAATCTTTCCAATCGGTGGAAATGCGTGAAGGGGAAAGATTGTCGCCAAAGTACGCCTGCACCTTGCACTGCTCGCCGCTTTTTTCCCAAAATGTGGGGGAGTTTTTGTCCTTCAACAGCGGTTTGATGGCAAGCGCCGAAATGAGTTTGGCAGGAAGAATACTTCCCAACTTGTAGTATTTGTGATTTCTGGCAATTTCTTTCCAGTAGTCGTCCACCGTTTCCCTGCGAAAATGAAACAAATCTTCCAGAACCTGACTGTCGTAGAACCACATTCCGTGGAAGTTGCGCAAGGCATTCCAGTTGGGTTGCATGAACTGATGAGTGGAACCGCCGATAATTTTGAAACCGCCGTCAAACACCTCGTAACCGGTGTTACGATTTTTTATTCCGCCACCCAGGTTGAATACATTGAACCAAAAAGCGGAAACTTCCTGTTGACTGTCGGCGTCGACAATGTTGCCGATAAGTCTGCCACTGTCCCGAGCGGTTACCCATTCCAACGGAGCGTTGAAACACGTGTGAAACATAAGTCCGTCGCTGAGGTTTGCCGAAAGCATGTTGTTGTGAAGCATTGCCGTCTGACGTATCACCGCCCAACGTTTGAGCCCCGATTCCAAAACGTACCTTTCCCCCTCCAACTTGGACATTGCGTAAGGGTCGAAAACACTTGGAAGCAACGGATCGCCCACCCTTCCGAAAGGGTGAAGATAATTTCTGTTGCCGTACACCGCAACGGTGGAAATATGCACCAATTTTGGTTGAACTTCCATTTGAGAAATTGCGTCAACAATGTTTTTTGTTCCGTAAAAGTTTACGGCGTCGGACAATTCCGGATGCCTGTCGGATTGAGGAGGAATAACCGCCGCCATGTGCACAACGTAGTTGCAATCGGCAACAAGTTTGCGACAACTGTCGAAATCCGTCACGTCGCCCACTACCATTTGCGCCTTATTGGCGTGTTTCTTTGCCAACTTCTTGCCTGTTTTTACTTCACTTGGCAAACACAAAAAATACACCTTGTCAACATTTGAAGATGCGCACAAAAAGTTCAGCGCTTCACGTCCCATGTTGCCGGTAGTGCCTGTAATGGCAACTTTTACGCCCATAAAATATACCTCCCGATACAATTTGCTTCATTGTATCTGAAAAAGATAAATTCAACCTTAATATTACAAATAATTATACCACTGTTTATTGAATAAAGCAAATAATGTGAAAAAATGTTGCAAAATCAATAAATTTGACATTTTCGCCTTGTTGTCTGAAAACGTCCACGTTAAAAAGACAAAAGTTTGTTTTGTGCAATGAAAAAGCAGAAGCAAAACAACTGCACGACGCTGTTTCCACCGCTTTGCGCCTTGCACAAATAAAAAAATCAAATTGCGATGAAAAAGCCACTTTTGTTTTAGTAAGCGTTTGTAATGTCAGTTGTGTTTCGCCTTGTTGTCTGAAAACGTCCACGTTGAAAGAGGCAAAAGTTTGTTTTGTGCAACAAAAGAGCCGAAACAAAACAACTGCACGACGCTGTTCCCACCGCTTTGCGCCTTGCACAAATAAAAAAATCAAATTGCAACGAAAAAGCCACTTTGCTTTAGTAAGCGTTTTTGCAATGACAAACTTGAAAGTTTTACGTAAATTTTTATTTTTAATGCCGTAACGTAGATTTTACACAACACGGCACAAATTGCCGCAATATTAAGTAATCAACCGTCTGACAACTGCCATAAAGTAATTGCCGCACTGCACAAATAGTTGACTTGTGCCGACAACTTTCTTGTGCTTGGCGAATGTTTGACAACTGCGCAAATAAATTCAATTCAAGTGCCGTCTAGCAACACATTACAGTACACTTTCGCACGGCATACAATAAAATTGTGCAAAACAAAAATTTGCAGTGCAAACGCACTGCAAAAATTGTCAGACGGACAAGTCTTATTGCCACGAGGCAATTTGACTTTGACTAATATGCTTTACTGGACTACCTTGCAGACGCCGAAAACCACCACGCCAACCGCCGCAGCGGCAAGAATCAGAAGTATCGGGTGAATTTTTTTGCCTTTTATCTTTATTCTTGACAGCGGGAAGAAAACGGCGACGATAATGAGGGAAATCCAGTTGAATTGCGAAAATCCTTCCTTGTTGATGGAGGTGAGGTTCAAGTTGGGCAAAATTACAGCACATCCCACCGAAAGCACTGCCGAAAGGATAAGCCCCACCACAACGGGACGAATACCGTACAACACGCCCTGAACGTATTTATTGGTTCTGAATTTTTGAAACAGTTTGGTTACAATTATGATTATTATCAACGAGGGCAACACAACGGCAAATGTGGCGACAGCCGCCCCCAAAAATCCGCCGAATATCCCAAGCGAGGTTTGCGAGCCTACGTTTATTCCCACAAAGGTGGCAAGATTGATGGCAAAAGGTCCCGGGGTGGATTCCGCAACGCCAATGAAGTTGATTAGTTCTTTGCGTGTGAGCCAACCGTATTTTTCAATTACCTGCTGTACCATGGGTAGCATTGCGTAACCGCCGCCTATAGTGAACAGACCTATTTTGAAATATTCCCAAAAGAGCGTAAGAAATACCATTACTTGTCCTCCTTTCGAGAATCTTGCTTTTGCTGTGTGTCGCAAAGTTCCGTTGTGGCGTCGTTTTCACCGTCGAAAACGTTTTTGATGCAATTGTTTTCCGAGTTTACACTGTCAACGTCGGGCATTTGCAATGTCAGTTGTGTTTCGCCCTGATTGGCAAGTGATTTTTTCTTGCTGACGCTTTCCTTGATGAGGCAGTACACAACGCCCAACACACCGCCAATCAAAATGATGAAAATCACGTTGAATTCCGTAAAAGCGGCAATGCCAAACGCCACAATCAACAGCACAATGGAAAACACGTCTTTTTCCAACTGCTTTGCCATTTTTATGAAAGCGTTGACGATGAGAATTGTCACGCATGCCTGAATACCGGCAAACGCCGCTTTGTACCAGGCATTTTCCTGAAACGCCTCTATTGCAAAAGACAATGCGAAAATGATGCAGAAAGATGGAAGCACAACTCCGAGCGTTGCAATTATCGCCCCGAAAACCCCTCGCATTTTGTACCCTACGGAAGTCGCCGTATTGACGGCAATGACGCCGGGGGTGGATTCCGCAATGACAATCATGTCCAGTATATCCTGCGAAGTTATCCATTTCTTTTTGGAAACGAGTTCCTCTTCCAAAATGGCAATCATTGCGTAACCGCCACCGAAGGTAAACGCTCCCAACTTGAAAAATGTGATGAAAAGTTGCCACAAAGACACCGATTTGTTTTTCATAATTTTTCCTTTTGGTTTACAATTTGTACATTTTTTTTAATACGGTTGCAAAAAACCATTACACACCGCCCGCTTCAAACACATGCGGAACGACGCTTAACACGTTTTTTACGTCGCTGTCGGAAAAGGCGGGGAGGTAGTCGGCTGTTGCCGACTGTGCATCCTGCATGAAACCGTTTTTCAAACCTACGTTGAAAAAGTATTGCAACACATTGTCGTACTCGTGACGGTACAGACGGCGGTTGAGTTGAGGCACCTTGTCGTCCTTTCGTGCGGGGAAGTACTGCGCCATAAGGCTGACATAGGTGTTTTTGTCAAAATCAGCCACCCAGTCCAAAACCTTTTTGGAATCTTCCGTGAAAGAAGGTAACACAAGGTGACGAAGCAACAGCCCTTTTTGCATGTAACCTTCACCATCAAAAATGTCGTCGGGGCATTGACGGCGCATTTCCGTTATTGCGGAAGTTGCCACCCGAAAGTAATCTCCTGCTCCGCACAACAACCGTGAAACGTCGGGATCGCAAAATTTCAAATCGGGCATGTACACGTCTACAAGTCCTTCCAGCATTTTCAGCGAAGAAACCTTTTCGTAACTTGAAGTGTTGTACACAACGGGTATTTTCAAGAAAGGTTTTGCCAACGTCAACGCTTTTGCCACCCCGTCCGCCACATGCGACGGCGTAACAAGATTGATATTGGCAACCCCCGTTTCCTGCACATACAAAAAAACGTCGGCAAGACGCTCCGCCGAAACCTCTTTGCCGTGAGTACTCACCGAAATGTCAAAGTTTTGACAAAACCTACATTTGAGGTTGCACCCTGCAAAGAAAACCGTTCCACTGCCACGGGTGCCGGATATGCACGGTTCTTCCCAATTGTGTGCGGCCACACGGGAAAGGACAATTCCCCCCGTACCGCAAAAACCCTTTTGAACAGGTCTTTGCACACCGCAATTTCTCGGACAAAGGTTACAATTCATTTGCCTATTATAGTAAATAAATTATTATTTGGCAAGTATTTTAACTTCCCACGCCAAAGCATTGGCAATACAGTGCAAAAATTCTTACTGCCACAAAACATACATTATAAGCCAAACGTAACGCAAACGCAAGATAACGGATTTTTTACAATGAATAATGCAAATTTGCCTGTTAAAACAAATTAAACAAACCGTGACTGCAAAGAACACTGATACTGTCGGGCAGGGCTATCCGTTAAAACAATCAGACAGTTACTGCGAAAAATACGACTGTTTTTATGAGGATTATCTGTTAAAACAAATTAAAGAAACCATTACTGCGAAGAATACGACTGCTGTCTGACAGGATTATCCGTTAAAACAATCAAACAGTTACTGCGAAAAATACGAATGCTTGCGGGCGGGATTATCTGTTGCGACAAATAAAAATGCGTGTTCCGAAATTGACGTCGCACCCAACACGGCAAACACCAAAGGCGGGTTCCGTTCCCAAAGGTAAACTGACAACAAACCATCGGCAAAACTTCAATTTTTCAAACAATACGCAACGCCACCGAAACACGCCAAACGAAACATAACGTGTTTGCCCCACTACCTGTTCCACTGTCTGTTGTGTTACTGCGGAAATATTGCCGTTGATTTTACGTAATGCAAACTGCCTGTCGCAAACGCAGGCAAAACTTCCGTCAACGATATTGCAAACAAAACTGCACATGGTAAATTTTTATCGCAACGGCTTTTTACACAAAGGAAAAACGCTTGATTTGTACTGAAAACATCAATACGTACAAAAGAAATTGATACACGACATTTTTGAAGAACATGCAAACCGCAAAAAGAAACAAGCCCTGTGCAATAGCGGAACATTGCTTGGAATACACTGTTAGCGTGGGAGAAAATATGTTTGCACTTCTGGATTTACTTAAACGGCTGTTTTTCTTTACAGGCTACTTTTCCAACAGCAGTTACCCCAAGCCACTTTCGCCCGAAGAGGAAGCGGAATGTCTGAAACAACTGCAACGTGGAAGCAAGGCGGCAAGGGACAAACTTATTTGTCACAACATACGTCTTGTTGCGCACATTGCCAAAAAGTACGGCAAAAACGACATTGACGACCTCATTTCCATCGGCTCCATAGGGCTGATAAAGGGTGTGGAAAGTTTTTCGGCGGAAAAGGGCACCACTCTCGCCACCTATCTGGCAAGATGCATAGAAAACGAAATTCTGATGACGCTGCGTTCCAACAAACGCTACCAAAACACCGTGTATCTCAACAACACGTTGGGCGTGGACAACGACGGCAACGAATACACCCTGTACGACGTGCTGGCAATCAAAGAAGACAGCGTATTTCATCAGGCGGAAGTTTCCATACTGCGCCAGAATCTGCTTAAATGTATTCACGAACGCCTGACGCCACGGGAACAGAAAATTATTTTGATGCGCTACGGAATAGAGGAAAATTCCGTGCCTCTGACGCAGTTGCAAACGGCAAAAAAATTGGGAATAAGCCGAAGTTACATTTCACGCATAGAAACACGGGCATTGCAAAAACTCAGGCAGTACATCAAAGACTGATGAAGTTTTGCCGAACATACACCTAGTTTTGCCATGCGACACGCCGAAAATTTTTCCAGACGGCAACACCTAACATCTGCCCTTTCAGACACTTTTCGTCAATCGCTCAAAGGCAAACAGAAGGCACGCTTGGGGCAATTAAGATTTTACTGCTGTTCGGCGCAGTTTTCAGACGGTGCAACAACACATAACGCAGAAGTTGAACGTTGTGTTGACAAAAGCGCATTTTTCCGCTACAATGCAATATGATTAGAGGTGGAAAATGAGTTCCAAAGTTTACTTTTGTAATATGCGTACCGTAGCGGGAGGATTGAATCTTCCGCAAAAACTAAAAAACCTCATCCGTGAGGCGGGGATTGAAAAACTTGACCTTAAAGACAAGTTTGTGGCAATCAAGATGCATTTTGGCGAACCTGGAAATATCGCCTATTTACGTCCGCAATTTCCCGCTGCCGTTGCCGAAGTTGTGAAGGAATTGGGAGGACGTCCCTTTTTGTGCGATTGCAACACCATGTACACGGGCATGCGCCACAACGGATTGGACCACCTGCACGCTGCGGAAATTGACGGTTTCAACAGCGCAACAACAGGTTGCTACGTCGTCATCGGCGACGGAATAAAGGGGGACGACGAAGTTGTTGTTCCCATCGACGGCGAACTTGTGCAAAATGCCTACATAGGCAGAGCCTTGCGTGACGCCGACGTGATAATTTCCCTGTCCCACTTCAAGGGACACGAAATGGCAGGCTTCGGAGGCTGTCTTAAAAACCTCGGAATGGGCGGCGCAAGCATAGCAGGCAAAAGAGACCAGCACTCGGGAAGCCGTCCGCAGGTAGACCCCGAAAACTGCATAGGTTGCGGCCTTTGCACCACTCAGTGCGCCTACTCGGCAGTTAAAGTTACCGACGGCAAAGCGCACGTAAACCACTCGGTGTGCGTGGGTTGCGGACGTTGCGTGGGCGTTTGTCCGCAAAAGACAATACACTTTTTGGACGGCAACGAAGAGGAAATTCTCAACAAAAAAATTGCAGAATACGCCTTTGCCGTTGTGAAGGACAAGCCCTCTTTCCACATCAATGTCATTATGGACGTTTCCCCCAACTGCGACTGCCACGGCGAAAACGACGCAGCAATTATTCCCAACGTGGGAATGATGTGCAGTTTCGACCCCGTTGCCGTAGACATTGCCGCTGCGGATATGTGCCTTAAACAGCCCATCATCGGAAACAGCGCCGCAGGCGAAAGCCACCACCACTCTGACGACTGTTTCTGCAAATCTCACCCCAACACCGACTGGCGCAGTCAGATTTCTCAGGGAGAAAAAATCGGATTGGGAAGTTCGCACTACGAACTTGTGGAAATCACCAAACAATAGGAGGAAATCATGGATTACACATTTGACACGCAACTTTTGCTGGAAGGCAAAAATCTGGACGACGGAAAAATTAAAAAGTACATCACGGAAAACATCGAAGGGGATTGTTTGCTTGTTGTTGGCGACGACGAACTCGTCAAACTGCACTTTCACACCAACACACCCTGGAAGGTGTTGGAGTACTGCGCAAGTCTTGGTGAAATTTACGACGTTGTAATTGAAAATATGGTGCGTCAGGCAAACGGATTGCAAGGCTGAAACTTTTGCACTTTGCCACGACCAAAAAACAGGAAAACAGAAACAAAAAGTCCCGCATGCTAATGGGACTTTTTTTCAGCAAATTGACGTGCATAAAGGTGAAATGACACACGTTGCAACAATGTAGCACTGTCGGAAACGCACACCTTTTACTTGCGTTACCGCAAAAACGGTAGTTTCAAAACTAATGCAACAACACCGCACGAAAACGATGACAACAGCCCAAGAGGTTGGCAAAAATTTTTCGCAAATTGCAACGGTGCAGTTTCACGGCAGATTTCGCAACAAAACCGTCGCAAACAAAACAAAAAGTCCCGCTTTACAACGGGACTTTTTTATTGACGATGTTACAGATTGATTACACGGATTATTCTTCTTCTGAAAATCATGGAGAAGATGTCCGCAATCCAAATGATGTTCCATCCAAGTACGATACGCAAAATCGCAGCAAGAATTTTACCTTCCATAATTCTGGTAATCACGCTACAAACCAAGTTTGTAACGGGAATGATGCAAAGAATAAGACTGAGAATGTAACCTAATCCGAAGTAGTCGTTTTTTGCTTTTGCCATTGTTTTTCCTCCCCAAAAAGATTCTACAATTATTATACCCTTTTTAACGATGAAATTCAATAGCCTTTACAAATTTCGACAAACAACTTTACTGCACCACGATTGTTTCCTTGCCGATGCTTTTCAGAAACTTTTTGAAATCTTCCGTTTTAAGCACCACCGTCGCTGTGTTGTCACACGGGTGAAACTTCACCTGAAAACTGTTCCACACCTCTTGGTCGATGAGCAATTTTGCCGAGTAGCCCCTTTCGTTGAGGTAGGCAAAGGGAGAAACGCTTCCCCTGTGCACCTGCAAGTGCCTAAGAAGCACCTCTTCGGTGGCAAATTCAAACTTGGCGCACCCCACATAGGCAGCGAGTTTTCGCATATCCGCCCTTTTGTCAAAGGGAAGCACCACAAGGTAGTAGTTGTCGCTTTTTTTGTCTTTGACGTACAGACTCTTGCAGGACATACAGTTGTCTACATGCACGATATTGCGGGATTCCTCCGTCGTTACTACGGCAGGATGCCTCAAAAGAGTGTAGGAAATGCCGAGTTTGTCCAGGTAGCCCGTTACTTTTTCCACCATTTTACTTACACAATGTTGGGAAGTACCAAACCGACCAATGCAACAAGCAAAATTACAAAGTACAAAAATTTCCACACCGTTTGCTTATTGCGAACATATTTCCATGCAAGCACTGCGACAACGCAAATCATAAGGGCGGCTGCCGCTGCTCCAATCCAGTTGACAATTGTGGAACCGATACCTACAAGGTGCAAAATCATGTTTACCAAATAGACTACCGCAGCAACAAGCAACAGCCAAAAGGACACTTTGTTGATGGAAATTCCACCGGAACTTTTCTTTGCCATGATAAAAATCCTCCTTTTTTAATACACAAATTATACCGCTAATTTGCGTGAAAAGCAACTGTTTTGTTTTTACAAAAAGGCTCGTTTTTCTGTACAAAGAAAAGATTGTCACGGCAGGTTTTGAGAGATGCTACTCCAACGAATAGAGGTACAGCATTACGCCGTCAAACATTTTTGCGCACAGCGTGTTGCGATACTCTTCCGTTTGCAACTGCGCAAGGTCGTTGGCATTGCTGAAAAATCCGCATTCCACAAGCACCGCCGTGCATGGACTTTCCCTGCAGATGTAAAAATCCCCCGATAACGCCTCGTGCTTGTTTCCCGTAAAATTGTTGAATACCGTTTGCAGACTTTCGGCAAGTTTCTCCCCCTCGACGCTTCCTTTTTGAAAAAACACCTGCGGACCGCTTCGTGAAGACTGCGGAAACTTGTTCATGTGTACGCTAATCACCAAGTTGGGCTGACTTTGCAGTATTATTTCCCGTCGCTTTTTCATATCTCGCAACTTGAAACCTTTGGTGGGCAAACCGTACAAGCCGTCCTTTGTCTTGCGTGTGTACACCACGTTGAAACCGCTGCGCCGAAAAAGTTCCCCCAACGTTTTGGCATACTGCAAGTTGAGGTCCGATTCTCTCACGCCCGTTGCCGACACCACTCCGCCGTCCATTCCGCCGTGGCCGGCGTCTATCACCACGGTGAAATCCACCACGGAAGTTTTTTCGCTGAACATATCCGTACACAAAAAGGTTGTCAGGGCAAGTTGCAGCACAATAAGCACGGCAAGCACCGCCACTATTTTTCTTCCTTTCAACACTACAATCATGTTTTCCCCCTTGACCTGATTGAAATTGCAATCTGTCCTTCCCCACTGCCGAAACGGTTTTTGCAACGTTACGCACGCTTTTTGACTTAAACGTTTCAGTCTGCCTGTGCAAACGGCTTACTATGTGTGAAAAAGTATCTTCAAAAACTGATATTTACATTGCATTTAGATAGCATTATACGCAAAATTCGACCTTTTTCGCATTAAAAAGTGCAAAGTTATGCACTTATCCACAAAGTTATCCACTTTTTCCGGCACAAGTGTGGACAAACTGTTTCACACATTCTATGAAACGCCTACTTGTCCCATTACACATTACAATATGACGGGCAATCGGGAAAAATGCACCGCTTTTCCGAGAAAATCTGCAACTGTTTTTTCAAATTCAAACTATTGCACAAATAGTATTCCGCCACCGCAAACTTTTTTACGGGTATAAGCAGGACGGGTGTTGGAAACAATTTCTACATCAATATACAAGGAGAATTTTTCAATGAGTATGAATCCTTTTGTCGAAAAACCCATTAAAACGGCGGAAGACTTTTACGGTTGGAACAACATGGCGCTTAAACCTTACAACAAGTTTGACGTCGACCCCTACACAAGGGTGAGAATTATTCTTGCCAACGGTGCGGAATACGAAGCAGTGTGGTTTTCACACCAATTTCACCGCCACGAAAGGGACAACGACCTTCGCAGAGACCTTGCCACGTTGCGTCGCAAAGAACAGCAGCAACAAAAACGTATTGCATCCCTCAAACCCATAGGTGAGGGTATTTTGGAACACACCATAGGTTACGAGCAACTTGCCGTGGACCTCACCGCCATTTTTGCCCAACGTGAATCGGACAGATACGTCAAGCAAGCCATGGACTTTGCCCTGTTGGAAGACTTTGACCACCTGTACAGATACGCCGACCTTTTGGAAATGGACAAGGGCATAATAGCGGAAAAACTTGTGGGAGGCTACACCGAACTTATGCCGGGACGTCCCACCATTTCCGAACACCGTTTCCCCACGGACGACGTGAAACGTTTTACAAACTACAAAAAGGCTTCCAGCCTCACCAAACTGGACATCAACATTCTTACCGCTGCCGAACAGCAAACGATGAACTACTACATGAATCAGGCGGCGTTTTACCAAAACAAACTCGGCAGACAACTTTACACGGAAATAGGCATGATAGAGGAACAGCACGTAACGCTGTACGGAGGTTTGAAAGACACCACTTCCACGTGGTTGGAAGACCTGCTCATGCACGAATACACGGAATGTTACCTGTACTACTCGCTGTGGCAGGACGAAACGGACAGATATGTCAAAAAGGTGTGGGAGGAACATTTCAACGACGAGTTGCAACACCTGCATGTGGCTGCGGAATTGTTGCAAAAGCATGAAAACAAGGTGTGGCAACAGGTTATTCCCAACGGCGACTTTCCCGAACTGTTGGCTTTCCGCTCCAACATAGACTACATCCGCAAGGTGCTTAAAGAAACGGTAAACTACACTGCAAGAGGGGAAGACTATTCCGAAGTGGGCGATTTGCCTGCGGAAGCAAAGTTTTTCGACTACCAAAGGGAAGTAAACGGCAAGGACAGCGACGTGGCAAGCCACAACATAATTCGCAAATACATTGCCGACAACGGCAAAGACTACCGCTTCCAGACGGCGGAACACCCCGTGGAAGAACTGCGTGAACGCAACAGAGACAACACCACGGTGGGCAGATGAAAAACCGAGATTGGAAAGCGGAAAAAATTTTCCGACGTAAAAAACGCCACAAACGAACAGGCTTTTATGCCCGGCGAATTTGTAACGCTGGATTTGGGCGTGTTTTACCCATGCGGTTTTGTTCCGTAAACCGTTTGACTTAAAAAAGTTGAACCGTATGTAAAATTTTTGTACGCAAAGCAATTTTTGACAAAAAAAAGGACGGCAAATTTGCCGTCCTTTTTGTAATTTCGGGGTAGTTTATCTGTCCTTGTAGATATCAACGAGATTAAGCGCCACATCCAACGCCTTTTGCATGTCTTCCAGCGGAATGTACTCGTATCTGCCATGGAAGTTGTATCCTCCCGTGAACAGGTTGGGACAGGGCAGACCTTCGTAGGAAAGACGTGCGCCGTCCGTGCCGCCACGTATGGGACACACAACAGGCGTTACGCCTGCTTTTTCCATTGCACGGCAGGCATTTTCCACCAGATGAATGTGAGGCAGTATTTTCTCTTTCATGTTGTAGTAACTGTCGGTAATTTCCGCAGTTACCGTTCCTTCGCCGTACTTTTTGTTGAGGAAATCCACAACGTCGGCAAAAAGTTGCTTTTTGCGTTGGAACTTTTCCCTGTCGTGATCTCTTATTATGTAATTTGCAGTGGCGCAATCGCACTCGCCGTGCATGCTGTCCAGATGGAAAAAGCCTTCGTAACCTTCGGTGTACATGGGGTTTTCAAATACGGGAAGCATTGACTGCAATTCCATAAGCACGAGGTTGGCATTGACCATCACGCCTTTTGCCGAGCCGGGATGCACGCTCTTTCCACGCACCGAAACTTTTGCCGATGCTGCGTTGAAATTTTCGTATTCCAATTCGCCCAAACCGCCTCCGTCAACGGTGTACGCTCCGTCCACACCGAAACGTCCGATGTCGAAAAAGTCGGTGCCACGCCCCACTTCCTCGTCGGGAGTGAAGGCAATTTTCACTTCGCCGTGAGCAACGGACGGGTTTTCCGCAAGAATGTTGGCAAGTTCCATTATTACAGCCACGCCCGCCTTGTCGTCGGCACCCAACAGCGTTGTTCCGTCGGAAGAAATGATTGTTTTGCCTACGTGTTTAAGCAAACTGCCAAACTCCGCAGGGGAAAGCCTTCTGCCCTCGGCAAGCGTAATGTCCTGTCCGTCGTAGTCGGCTGTAACAATGGGTTTGACGTCCTTTCCGCTGACGGCGCTGGATGTGTCAACGTGGGCGATGAATCCCAACTTGTAGTTGCCCTTGACGTTTTTGGGTATGGTAGCGTACACGTAGCCGTATTTTTCATCCATCGTGGCGGAAATGCCCATCTGTACAAGTTCGTCACGAAGCAACGCAAGCAGATTTTTCTGCTTTTCACTGCTGGGATAACGCTGCACGTCGGGGACAGATTCGGTATCTATCTTAACATATCTCAAAAATCTTTCCAAAAGTCTGTTCATATCCTTTTTCCTTTACAGTTTCAAACCTCTTTCTTCGTCGATGTAGGTGGAAAGCAAATCGGCAACGTGCATGTACACGGCAAGTTTGTACTTTCCGTACGCTTCGCTTACGGCAAAACTTCCGCCACGCACTCTGTCGTCAAATCCGCCCATGTGCCAGTTGATGGCTATTGCTTCTTCCGCAGTAAGTCTTATGTACTGCAAAATTATGAATACCGACTTTTCGCCGTGTCCGAAGGGAAAACGCTCCTCCACCTTGAAAAACGGTTTTTTTACCCATGTGTTGTCTTCCTTGACGTTGCGATGTTCTATTGTGTAAAAATTAACTTTGCACAAATCGTGAAGCAAACCGACAATCGCCAGCGTTTCGTCGCTGAATACCTTGCGATAATCGTCGCCGTACTCCGCCTTTATCGTCTTTACAAGGCGATGATACACGTTGAGGGAATGTTTGCACAGCCCTCCTTCCTCCGCCATGTGAAACTTTGCCGAAGCAGGTGCAGAAAAGAAGTCGCTGTTTTCAAGATATTCCAACAATTTCTCACTGCCTTCACGGCGTATGTTTTGTGTGTAAATTTCAATAAATTCGTTTTTGCTACTTGACATAATCATTCCTCTTTCAGTTGTTGAAGCCACACCTGTTCGTCAAACCTGACGTTGGCGGGGCTTGTGCTGGGCATTTTTACCACGGGTACGCTTCCCTTGTAGCAGGACATCGTCAACTTGTACGACGTTTGCCCGTTGCAAAGAATCTTTTTCAGCGGAACGCCGTCGAAAACAGACAAATCCACCAAAGAAACGTTGCGCAAGTCGCTGTCCATTGAGCCTTTGACGGTGCAACTGTCCACAACGTCCCACAACGCCACGCCGTGCGAAAGACACAGTTGCCTTTTTTCTTCCACCGTTTGCACCGTGTCTACGCCAAACGCCTTGCAAAGCGTTTTCCAAAATCTGTTTTGCTTGTTTCCGTAGTAAAAACCCTGTTGACGGGATTTGACACTTGGGAAACTGCCCAAAACAAGTATTTTGCTGTTGTTGTCGTACAAGGGGGCAAACCCCGAAAATTTTTCCATGGGTAAATTATACAACAAAAAAACTTGTTGCGCAACAGCGAAAAAATGTCAGACGGCGGATTTTTTGTTTTTAGAGGGCAAATAACCGTAACGTCTGTTGTTTGTCAGAAACATTGTAACTGTAAGCACCAGGGACAAAAATTCCGCCACCACGGTGGAAAGCCAGATGCCGTCCAGCCCCCACCACAAAGGCAAAATGTAGATGCACGCCACCTGAAACACCAGCGTGCGGCCGAAGGACAAAATTGCCGAAATAAGTCCGTTGTTGAGCGCAGTGAAGAAACTTGAACCGAACATGTTGAATCCCACAAAGGCAAAACAAATGCAGTACAGATACATGCCGTGCACCGTCATTGCGTGCATTTCCGAGTCGTACCCGACAAAAAGGTGGGAAATTACGTCGGCAAGCGCAAAACACGAACCTACCATTGCAACCGCCGTTACGGCAATGATAACCAACGACTTGGAAAAGACGTTTTGCAATTCTCGCCTGTTTTGTGCGCCGAAGTTGAAACCGACAACGGGCGTTACGGCAAGACAGTAGCCGATGAACACGGCTACAAACACAAACTGAACGTACTGCATAACGCCGTAGGCGTCCACGGCACTGTCCCCCACCAACCGCATAAGTTGCTTGTTGTACAGCATTGCCACCAACGACATGGCAATGTTGCCCAACAGTTCCGACGAGCCGTTTGTGCAAACTTTAAGCAACAGACGTCCGTTCCAGCGGAAAGGACAAAAGTTAAGCAAACTTTTGTTTTTGAAAAAAAAGTAGATTGTGGGAACAACTCCTCCTACAAACTGACTCATTGCCGTGCCTACCGCAGCTCCTGCAATACCCCACTTCAAACCTACAACAAACAAAGCGTCCAACAGTATGTTTGTTACACCGCTTGCCACCGTTACAACAAAGCCCAAACGTGGTTTTTGCGCTGTGGCGAAAAAACTCTGATACATGTTTTGCAACACGAAAAAGGGCAAAGCGCACAAAATTATCGTGCCGTAGGTTTTGCACAAAGGCAACACCTCTCCTTCGGCACCCATCCACACGGAAACGGGTTGCAAAAGCAAAATGCCCGCCACGGCAAAAACAATGCCGGACAGCACGGCGACAAGAGTTACCAAGGAAAAGTAACTTTTGGCAAGTTGGTTTTTCCCCTCGCCGATGGTTTTGGAAACAATGGCGGAACCGCCAGCACCAAACATAAACCCGACAGCGCCCAGCACCATTATGTACGGAAACACCAGATTGATTGCCGTGAAGGCGTCTTTTCCCACAAAATTGGATACAAAAAGCCCGTCTACAACGGAATAGACGGAAATGCAAATCATCATTAAAATGGGAGCCGTTGCAAAACGCAACAGTTTTTTGTAGGTGAAGTTGTCGGAAAGTTTAATCATACAACTGTAATGATACTGTAACATTGAGCCAATGTCAACGAAAAAGTAAAGGTTTCCGTGTCAAAGACACTTTTGCCTGCATACAAATAAATGCAAAACAAAATTTTCACGGGAAGTTAAGCACAGTGAGAAAAAACACCTGCGTCAAAGTAACACTTTTTTGTGAAAATCCATATTGTGAAGTAGACTTTACAGTCAATACAAAGCCGATTGTTCGGCAAACGGAGGTAAAATATGTTCAACGGAATGTTTAACGACGGCGGATGCGGATACGGCGAAAACGGCGGCGGATGCCTTGGCGGATGCAACTGCACATGGATTTTGCTCATTATCCTGTTTTTGTGCTGCTGCGGCGGTAAGATGAAAAATTTCAATCTCAACGTCAACCCCACCTGCCTGCTTCTCATGGTGGCGCTTTTGGTTTGCTGCGGAGGAATTTCCTTCGGCGGCGGATGCAAATAACTCCACCCGACCTTGTACATAACTAAAGATAAACGGGGGTTGCCGTTGCGGCAGCCCCTTTGAAATTTGCAACGGCAAACGTCCAAACAAAACATTACTTTGCAAACGTTGCAAATGTTCTACAAAAAAACAACAGTCTGAAACGTGCAAATTACACGTTGCAAACGCATGAATTTGACGAGCCGCCGCACGCACGGTAACAAGCAGTTGAACAACAATCATTGAATCATCAAAGCCGAAAGTTAGGATACGTCAACGCTTACGGAGAAATGCTTGTTCGGCGTTTTGCCGACATTCAAGACAGGCACAGACATTTGCAGGCACACAGGAACGACTTCCGCTACACTGCAAAAAAACGGGTAACGTACCAAAAACGTTACACCGTTTGCAAAAACATATGCACATTGCTTAACATTTACACAATCATGCTGAATGCGATGAGTACCATACCCGGGAAATACAAAAGGGAATTTATTGCGTCCACGATTCTGTTGCGGAATTTGAAAAGATACAGTCCCAAAAATATGTCGCTGACGTAGTACATAAAACAGCCCAGACCAAACAAAAAAGTTGGCAGTTGCGCCGTCCCCTGAAAAATCAAGGTAAGTCCAAGCGAACCGCACACGGCGACAAGCACTGTGTAGATATTGAGATACACCACGTTTCTTCCAAAGGAATAGACGTTGAATTTTTGGCAAAGCACGTTTGCCACTGCGAAAACTGCAAAAACTATTACCGACCACCAGACAAACCCGTACTGTACGACGGAAAACACCGAGAGAACCAGGCTTGCCATGCTGAAACTCAACACTCCGCCGACAAACCACCGTCTGTCGTCCATGAAAATAAGCAAAACATCACCGATGGCGGCGAAAAACAGACCTATACAGGCAATGACGAAATTGCCTCCGCCCGTTTTGATACATCCCAACAAACCGGCAACGGCAAAAGACACCGCCGTGATTGTCTTGACGACGCCACGTTTGCGGTTTCCCATGTTAAGTGCTTTCATGGTAATGAGCGCAACTGTAAGGCAGGCGTAAACTATCAGAAAAGCTATCTCGTACCAAAGCATTGCCGTTCCTCCTCTGCACAGCATTATATACAAACAATATTGAAATAGCAACGGCAAATTTTTCACGAAAAGCGAACGCCGCTTTTGTTTGACAGGTTCGCAACAGGCAAATTACGGCAAAAAACAGATTTATAACGGCAAAAATTTTCCAAAAACAGGCAATTTGTGTGCTTTCAGGCAAAAGATTGGCACATAAGGTTGACAAAACACGTCGTTTACAATATAATATAGTCAATGAAATAAGAAAGGAAATGTGGGAGAAATCCCGTGTCCATTCGCCTTTTTGAGTAAACGACAGACTAATATTTTAGTTTGTCGATTTTTATTTATAGGGCAATTTTTACATACGGAAAGAATATTTATGGCAAACAAAGAAAGACAACAGCATATTTTGGCATTGGTGATGCTTTCCTTTACGGCGCTGGTTTGGGGAGTAGGCTTTTTGTTCAGCGATTTGCTTTTGCAAAACGGCTTCAACGACCTTCCGATAACGCTCAACGCACTGCGCTTTTCCGTTGCTGCGGTGATTGTTGCAATTATTTTCTGCCGAAAAGTCAAACTTACCAAAAACACGATACTTTACGGCGTCGTGGGAGGAGCAATGTTGTTTGGCGGATTTGCTCTTCAACTTGTGGGGTTGAAGTACACCACCCCTGCATCCTGTGGTTTCTTCACTGCTTCGTACGTTTTGTACGTGCCTTTTATTGCATGGATTTTTTTGAAAAAACGTCCTTCGCTGTTAGTTGTTTTGGGCGTTATCGTTGCCCTTGCAGGGTTGGCAATACTCAACATCAACGTAGAATCTCCCGCCAAAGGCGACAACGTAGTACTTGGCAACATGCTTACACTTGGCGGTTCTTTATTTTTTGCCGCACAAATTGTGTGGATAGACAGTGCCCTCAAAAACAACCGTGCTGACTCTTCTTCCCTTACCGTGGTGCAAATTGTAGTGTGTGCGTTGCTGTTTATTGTGTCGTCGCTGACATTTGAAAGCGGTAATTACGCCGATTTTCAAACGGTTCAGTGGGAAAAATGCTGGTGGTTGCTGGCAATAGTTTCTCTTTTGGGAACGGCATTTGCCTACTTTTCGCAGACCTTTGCACAAAGCAAACTTTCCCCGACGGAAACTTCCATTATCATCGGATGCGAATCGCCCATTGGCGCAGTGTGTTCGGTAATTGCCGGCCGTGAAGCCCTTACGTGGCAAATTTGCGTGGGAGGACTGTTTGTGCTGGCTGCCGTTGTGCTGATAGAAATACTTCCTACCGTCATTAACAAACGACAGGCGGTTTCAGAAAATACGCAAAGCGACGTGCAGGAAAATTATTCCGCAACGCAAACAAAGGAAAATTTTACTGCGGAAAGCGCCACTCAATACAAGGTCAAAAAACGCAAAACAAACAAAAACAAAGGATCAATGTGAAGTGAAAAGCACAATGCTTTCAATTTGCAACGATACGGTACATTATTGTGAAAATAAATGTACCGTTTTGTTTTACTCTGCTTCAAACACTGAATTGCAATGTATCCTACGACAATGTGAATTTCGTCCGAACCTATTGCAATACGTTTGAGAAATTATTCTACAACAAACAATTGCCCACGTGTTGCAAGATTGCACACAGCCAAAAAATGCTTTTGCACTGACGGCAAAAAAATTACGTGTTTTACATGTACTGCAAGCATTTACAAGTTGCGGAAACTTCCAAAAATAGTCAATACACAGTTAGACATTTTACTGAGTGTTTGCAAACGTTTTTGCCTATATAAAAGCAAAACAGTTACGTTACCACCACTGTCTACAATAAAACAAATGTACAAATGCGTTTTACATTTTTTGACGCATTACCCTAGCGTGAAACCGCTACAACGGTTTATTGCCGTCCTGTACAACTGATACTTATCAAAAGACACAGTTTGGCATTCTCTGCGTGTCCCCAACGTTTTTGTACATAGCAACGCAAAAACGGTTACGTTACCACCACTGTCTACAATAAAACAAATGTACCAATGCGTTTAATTACATTTCCCGACGCATTACCGCTTTTACAAAAAAAGCAACCTGAAAAGGTTGCTTTTTTTATCTTTTGGAAAGAATTTTTTCGATGTATTCATCAATAGACTTTTGCACTATTTTCACTGCCACGTCCACATCGAAAGTTTCCGAAACGGAGGTGGGTTTGTTTTCCAATTCCTTGTACACACGGAAAAAGTGCTGCATTTCTTCAAATATGTGCGAGGGCAAATCACGTATCGATTTGTAGTTGTTGTAGGTGGGGTCGGAAAAGGGAATGGCGATGATTTTTTCGTCGGTGGAACCGTTGTCGTTCATGACAATGACGCCGATTGGATAGCATCTCACCAAAGACAACGGCAAAAGAGGCTCGGAGGACAAAATAAGCACGTCCATCGGGTCGCCGTCTCCCGCAAGCGTGCGTGGAATAAGTCCGTAGTTGGCAGGATAGTGTGTGGATGTGTGCAGTATTCTGTCCAAAACAAGCAAACCTGTTTCCTTGTCCAGTTCGTACTTCATCTTGCTTCCCTTGGTGATTTCCACCACTGCGTAAAAGTCGTCTTCCTTGATGCGATCTCTTGCAATGTCGTGCCAGATGTTCATAGAATACCCCCTTGTGTTGTTTATAGATAATACACAATTTTGCAGTGTTTGTCAATACCTGTTGCAAATTTGAATGTTGAAAGTCAACTTTGCGTCAAAACAAATTTCTGTTTCCGAAAAAAATTTACTGCCTGTCAGTCAGGATTTCAAATCTTCTTTGCGCCACCTTAAACAAACCCATTGTTACAAGCAATTTTGCACAAAAACACCTTGGGAATCGCCCAAAGGAAGTTGCCGTAAAAGGAACCATGCCCTTGACGGTTTGCGAAAAGTATTCACGAAAACTGCACACACCTTGAACATTTTACGCAACGCCTGAAAAGAGTGACGTCGCAGACAAATTAAAAAATTTTCTGCAAAAGTCTGCTCGTCTGTACGTCTTTGCCGCAAATGCATCGTTTCACAATGACGAAACAAGCGTACCGCCAACACAAAAACATCGGAATTGCCCGTCGTTACAAAACAAAGTTTAATGCTAGATTATTGCGCTCACAATTTTTGCGACAGCAAGACCGTTGCCTGACAGGCAATGCCGTCGCCGTTGCCAAGCGCACCGAGTTTTTCCGTGGTTGTGGCAGAAATGTTCACACATGATGACGCAATTTTCAATACCGTTGCAAGTTTTTGCGCCATTTCGTCCAGATAGGGAGCAATTTTCGGGCGTTGACAAATTACCACGGCGGATACGTTTTCCACGCAGAAATCCGATTTTTCCGCCAAAGCAACGCATTGTTCCAACAGTTTCATGCTGTCGGCGCCGAGATAGGCGTCGTCGGTGTCGGGAAACTGCCAGCCGATATCCTTGTTGCCCGATGCGGAAAGCACGGCATCGCAAATTGCGTGACACAGCACGTCGGCATCGGAATGTCCCAGCAATTTTTTGTCGAAAGGAATGTGCACTCCTCCCAACACAAAACCGTTGCCTTCGCCAAAGGCATGCACGTCAAAGCCGTTTCCTACCCTGTACACGGGCAAATCCTGCGCCACGGTCAGTTTTCGGTTGCTTCGTTCCCCTTCGACAAAATGCACTTCGCCGTACGCCTGCGAAAACAGCGTGCTTTCGTCGGGAAAATCTTTAGGAAAGTTTTGAAGAGCACACACCAATTTTTCGTAATGAAATACCTGCGGCGTTTGCACAGTGAAAAAGTTGTTTCTCTCACGCCTTTGGGCAACGCCGTCGGTGTTTTCCCAAAGCGTGTCGGTAACGGGAAGACAAGGCACGGCACTTCCGAACTTTTGCGCCTCGTCAAACAGTTTTTGCACCAGACTGCGGGAAACAAAGGGACGCGCCCCGTCGTGAATAGCCAAAAGCGTGCATTGAGGCGAAACGGCTTTGACGCCGTTGCGCACCGATTTATTGCGAGTTGAACCCGCCTTTACGCACTTTGCCCCGCAAACGGAGTACTTGCCCACTACGATTATTTCGTCGGCAATGCCCAAAAAAGCGTCCACACTGTGCTGTAAAACGCTTTTGTCGAAAATTTCTTCTTTCAGTTTGTTTTTGCCGAAACGCTTTGACGCTCCACCGGCAACTATTATTACGCTTTTCATTGTGGCAGTATTATCTCGTACATTTCCGAGGCTTCATCCTTTTTTACAGTTTCCTTTATTGCCTTCACCCTGAAAGACAAACTTCCTCCTGCAAAGTGAACGCACACAACGTCGCCCACTTTAAGTTGACAGCCCGGTTTTGCCGCTCTGCCGTTGACGTCCACCTTACCGCCGTCGCACGCTTCCTGCGCAACGGTGCGGCGTTTGAGTATTCTGGATACTTTCAAAAACTTGTCCAAACGCATTTTCGCACTCCAAGTGTATTTTTTGACAATAAAAAATACCGAATTTTAACTACCGTTACCAAAAATTTGTGTCAGATTGTTACGTAAGAAATTTTCACCGCAAGACTGTTTTCACAAAGACACGTCGGTTGCCGCTTCAAAAGCCCTGTTGCAAAATTTGTTTTCTCAACCTGACTTGCCAAAACAACAGCAAAATTCCAACGCCACGGCGCACAACATTTCTGCCGTAGCGTGGCTGACTAGACTACACTTCCTTTCTGTTGGAAAAGGCTCTTGAAAGGGTAACTTCGTCGGCGTACTGCAATTCGCTTCCGACGGATATGCCCTGCGCCAGACGTGTAACTTTGACGCCGTACTGTTTGACGTAACGGGCAATGTAGGTTGCAGTGGCTTCCCCTTCGGCGGAAGTGTCCGTTGCCAAAATGACCTCTTTAACGTCCCCAGTCAAACGTTGAAACAACTGCGCCAGACGTATGTCGTCACGTCCCACGCCACGCAGCGGGTTGAGTACTCCGCCCAAAACGTGGTACACGCCACGGTACTCGCCCAGACGTTCTATTGCCAGCACGTCTTTGGCTTCCTGCACTACGCAAATTACCGAACTGTCCCTTGTTTTGCAGATGTGGCAGGGATCTTCGTCGGTGTAGTTTCCGCAGACGGAACACACCTTGACGTTGGTTTTGGCTTCCACGACGGCTGCCGCAAAGGCTTTTGCCTCCTCCTCCGTCATGGAAAGTACCGTCAAAGCGTATCTCTGCGCAGTTTTTGCCCCCACACCGGGAAGTTTTGTAAACTGTCTTATCAGTTTTTCGATGGGCTCGATGTATCCTGCCATATCACAACAGTCCTTTCATGGCGGCAAACGGCGCCATAAGTTCGTCTTCCTTGACCTGCGCCTTTTGATAGGCATCGTTTATTGCGGCAAGAACCAAGTCTTCCAGCATTTCCACGTCGTCCGGGTCGCATGCTTCAGGCTTGATTTTTACTGCCAAAACGGTTTTTTTGCCGTTTACCGTTGCCTCTACCATTCCGCCTGACGCACTGCCGGTAACTTGCAATTCTTCCAATTCCGCCTGTGCTTCCTGCAACTTTTGCTGCATTTGCTGAGCCTGTTTCATAAGGCTTTGCATGTTTCCTCCGCCAAAACCGCCGACGTTTTTTCCGCCGCCTGCTCCGTTGTATCCGTATTTGTTTCCCATATTTACCCCCAAAATTATTTTTTGATATTATTTTCAAATCTCACGTTGTCGCCAAGGGCTTTCAACTGTTTGTCCACTTCCGTTTCGGAAGTTTCCTTTACCTCCACAAACTCCACAGGTTTGTTGCAGAAGGGTTTTATTTCGTTAAGCAATGTTGCACGGTACTGGGTGTCTATCAACAGATAGGCACCCTTGCTGCACAGTACCACAAACTTGTCTTCATGCATTTCCACCTTGACGTCACGCCACACGCCCAACAAAAGAGGCTTGTCGCTTTCCTCCAAGGCGTACTTCACGCCCAGCCACACCGACTGCGCATTTGTTTTGTCCACCACGTATCTTGCGGAAGTTTTTGCGTTGTGCGGTTGCTGTTCCAGACGTGTAACACGTCTGTCCAACCCTTCCACGTCCACTTCGCCTGTGCTTGACCCGATTTTCAGCGTGGCCGACTCCAACAGCATTCGTGGCGAAAGAGCGTATCGCAAACTGCTTTCCAGCCCCGTCAAAACGTCTATTGCGTACAGCAGTTTCTTGTCGGATACCCCCTGCGCCTGTTTTTCCAACCTTTCAAGTTCGTCGTCGGGCAACGCCAGAATTTCACGTGGATTTTTGCACAGTTTGACGGTGAGAATATCTCTGAAATACACAGCCAAATCTTTGGAAAGACGGGCAACGTCTTTGCCCTCTTTGACGAGTTTGTCAATGTCCGTCAAAATTTCCCCTGCATCGTTGGCAATCACCGCATCGGCGAGATTGGCAATACCCTCTTTGGAAGACACGCCCAACACCGACATTACGTCACGGTAGGTGAGTTTTCCGTCGGAAACGGACATGCATCTGTCGGCAATGGAAACACAATCTCTTACGCTGCCTTCGCCTGCACGGGCAATGGCGTAAAGGGCGTCCTTTTCGTAGGTTTTGCCCTCTTTGTCGTAGATGTCTTGCACCAGTTGCGCAAGTTTCGGCAAAGACACCAGCCTGAAATCGAAACGCATGCAACGGGAAAGAATCGTTGCGGGAATTTTGTGTACTTCCGTGGTGCAAAGAATAAACAAAGCGTGTTGCGGCGGTTCTTCCAACGTCTTCAACAAAGCGTTGAATGCGCTTACCGAAAGCATGTGCACTTCGTCGATGATGTACACCTTGTATCTGCCGTTGACGGGCGGATACTGCACCTTTTCTCTGATGTCCCTGGCGTAGTCCACGCCGTTGTTGCTGGCGGCGTCCATTTCTATTACGTCGACGTTGGGTTGCTGCAAAGCCTTGCAGACATCGCACTTACCGCAGGGATTGCCGTTGTGCTCCTTGGCGTGCGGACAGTTGACTGCACGGGCAAAAATTTTGGCAGTTGTGGTTTTTCCCGTACCACGTGTACCTGTGAAAAGATAGGCGTGGGAAATTTTGTCCTTCAAAATCTGATTGCGAAGGGTACCCACAATGTGATCCTGCCCGATGACGTCGTCAAAAATTTGCGGACGGTACTTTCGATACAATGCAACGTAGTTCATTTTCACTCCTTAAACATAAGCAGTTTTTTGCGCGCTCTTTGCAATGCGCCGTCCACCGCTTTGTAACTTTTGTTGAGTTTTTGCGTGATATCCTCGTAACTGTACCCTTCGCCGAAAAGTTGCACTACCTGCCTTTCCAACGGGGATAACTGTTGCTGAACGATTTTGGCAATCTTTTGCGAATACTCCTTTTCCAAAAGATTTTCCAACGGGGTGCGGTCGTCCGTGATGTTTTCCACCGAGGCAATGTCCATGTAGGCGGACAACGGCTTGTTTTTGTCGGAATTGTCCTTGCGCACGGCGTCCATGATTTGCCTTGCCACGCACAACTTGACAAAGGACGGAAAACTGCCCTTGTTTTCGTCAAAATTGATTATCGCAAAGTACAGACCCAACATTCCCTCCTGCAAAAGGTCGTCCTTGTCGCCGCCCACCAAAAAAAACTTGTTGGCGACGGAACGAATAAGCCCCTTGTAGTTGGAAACAATCTCTTCTATGGCGGTTTCTTCCCCCGCTTTTGCACGTTTGATTATCTCTTCCATCAGCCTCTTTGACGCACCACTTCGTAAACGGCAATTCCGCACGCCACCGAGGCGTTCAGAGAATTTACCTTTCCTTTCAATTTCAGGGAAACTATGCCGTCGCACACTTCCCTTGTGAGTTTTCCTACGCCGCTGCCTTCCCCACCGATAACAAGACCGACGCTTCCCGTCAGGTTGACGGAAGTTATTTCCTGCCCGTCCATATCGCAGGCGTACACCCAAAGTCCCGCCTGTTGCAGTTGCTTTATGGCGTTGTTGACATTGGTTACTCGGGCTATTTTCATGTGAGCAATTGCCCCTGCGGAACAACGTGCCACGGTGTCGGTAACGGCAACCTGTCTGTTGCGACCTATTACAATGCCGTCAACGCCGGCGCACTCGCACACTCGAATGATACTGCCGAAGTTGTGCGGATCGTTTATTCCGTCCAGCACCACCACAAAGGGGTGAGGGGAACTTTGCAAAATGTCCTCCACCTCGCAGTAGTGAAATTCCGTAACTTCGGCAATGTAGCCTTGGTGTCTGCCATCGGCACTTTCCCTGTCCAAAACGGATTTGTCCACAAACTGCACCTTGACGCCCTTTTGACGGGCAAGAGCCGTTACCGAATCGTTTTTTCCCTTTTCGCAAATTAGCGTGTTTACGGTAACGTCTTCCGAACGCAACGCTTCCAACACGCAGTTTCTTCCTTCAATTTTCATTGTTACACTTCCAGAAGTTGTTTTATTCTTTCAATGTTGCCCGTAAGGTACAGATACCCCAACAACGCTTCCAGCCCCGTTGCCTTGCGGTAGTCGCTTCCGCTTTGGTTTTTGGCTTTGTGGTGCGCCTTGACGTTGCGCCCACGCAAAAAAACTTCCTGCTCCTCCGACGTGAGAATCTGACTTATCTGCTGGATTTTTACCGCCTGCGAATGGGCATTTACCTCTGCCGACGCCATTTGGTGCAAACCGTGCGCATTGCAATCGTGTTGCAGGGCAAGTCTTTGCCTGACGTACAAACTTTGCACGGCGTCTCCGACGTAGGCAAGCACTGCGGCATTGAGATTTTGCGCCTGCTGCGGCGTCAGTTTTTCAAAAAATTCCACTGCTCACTCGTCCTCTTGCTCGCCGTTTGCAACGTCCTTTTCGGCGTCGTCCTCGACGTACAGTTTTTTGCCGTACACAACGGAACTTGCCGAGTAGTCGATGTCGTCAAAACCACGTGCCTCGTAAAACGCACAGGCATTTTTGTTGTTTTTGGCACAAACCAAATACACTCCTTCCACAAAGGAATCTTTCAGTTTTTGCAGCAACTCCTTCAAAAGCGCCGTGCCTACGCCTTGCCCTTGAAAACAAGGCAAAACGTCTATGTGCAGATGCGCCGTGTAACCATGCGCCACAAACTGCCTTTCCCACTTCATCTGTGCGGAAAAGCGGAAAAATTCACTTCCCGAAAGTTTGCGTACAAAGGGCAGATAGTACTCCGTCATCTGCTCGTGAAAGGTGTCGGCATTTGCCGAACAAAGAACGTACCCCACGGGAATGTCGCTGTCGTCCACTGCGACAAAGCAAAATTCCGGCTCGAAATCCATGTAGTAGTCGCAGTACATTGCGCAAAGAGCGGACTTTTCCGCAAGAACGTCGCTATCTTTGAGCCATGACGTTTCTATGCAAATTTCCTGAACGTAACGAAAATCTTTTTTCTTGTAAGGTCTGACTGTAATCAAGGCGATTCCTCCATGCTGATTTTGTCTGTACAAATATGCCGTTTGAATGCAAAAAATGACACAAATTTGTCTTTGCAAAGTACAAAACCGCATACGCACCCATTGTGATTTTATGCTACCACACAAAAGTGCCGTTGTCAAGTGGCAGCGCCGCTATGCTCTGTTTTTTGTACTTTCAGTACAAACTTGAGCAATATGCGCTGCGGTTTTGTGAAATATCTTTTGCAACTTTATTTCTGAATTTGAAAAAGTTGCACACGACAGGTGCGATGCGAAAATGTTTTGTCCGTTTCACGCTTACGCAACAACAGGTGTTGCGCTAAATACGTTTTTTCGACGTACGTATTGATAGCCTTGACGGACGAACTTGTGCATTACAACTTGACAACGAGCATTTTCAAAAACATCCCGTAAACGGACTTATACAAAAAACGATTTGCCTGCCTGTAACGGCAATTTTTTGCAACAAGCAATTTTTACGAAACGTGCGTATTACCTCCACTTGCAAAAGTATAGACGAAACCCTTGTGCGGGAACTGTTCAAAATATCTTCCCTTTGCAAAATAACAAAAGCACGCTTTTTCAGCGTGCTTGCTTTGAAAGTAGTCCATCCTTTGTTTAAGGACTGTTTTCAATTTGTTTTGGCTGACAACGTCGAGAAATTGCCGTTACGCACTGACGTAAAGTTTTTCAAATTTCCGAAAGCACTGCTTTGATGTGTTGCAATGCCCTGTCCATCTGCTCTTCAGTGTGCGTGGCCATGTAACTTGTGCGCAAAAGGCTTTTACCCGCCGGTGTGGCAGGCGACACCACTGAATTGACGTACACTCCTCTGTCAAACAGTTTTTTACATGCCAAAAAAGTTCTTTCGTCGCTGTAAGTGTAAATGGGAATAATGGGGGTTATTCCGTCAATGATTTGCACCCCCTCACGTTTAAGACCGCTTCGCATGTAGTCGGCTATGTGAAGAAGTCTTGCCACACGTTGCGGTTCTCTTTGCAAAATTTCCAATGCCTTAAGCGCACATGCCACGTTGGCGGGCGTCAGACTTGCGCTGAAAATGAAAGGACGGGAATTGTGCCTGACAAATTCGCAAACGTATTCGGGCGCAGCCATGTAACCGCCCATGCTGGCAAGTGATTTGGAAAACGTACCCATGTAGATGTCCACTTCCTTTTCCAAACCGAAGTGCTCCGCCGTGCCACGTCCGTGCGCACCCAATACACCCAATCCGTGGGCGTCGTCCACCATTATGCGTGCTCCGTACTTCTTGGCAAGACGCACAATTTCCGGTAGATTTGCTATGTCGCCTCCCATACTGAAAACACCGTCGGTAACAATGAGAATACCGTGCAAAGAAGTGTCCACCGTTTGCAACTTTTCTTCTAAGTCCGTCATGTCGCTGTGGTTGTAACGCAACATTTTGCCGTAACTGAGGCGACAAGCGTCGTAAATGCTGGCATGATTTTCCCTGTCGCACAAAATAACGTCGTTTCTTCCCACAATGCCGGCAATTATTCCCAAGTTAGATTGAAATCCCGTGGAAAAGGTAACAACAGCCTCTTTTTGCAAAAATTTTGCCAAATTTTCCTCCAACTGCATGTGCAAGTCCAAAGTACCGTTGAGGAATCGGCTTCCGGAACAGCCGGAACCGTACTTTTGCAAAGCCAAAATGCCCGCTTCCACTACCTCTTCGTCGGAAGTCAGCCCCAAGTAGTTGTTCGAGCCTATCATTATTATTTCCTTGCCGTCCATTTTCACTTCCGGCGCCTGTTGCGAAGTCAGACAATGAAAGTAGGGATACATTCCTTTTTGTTTCAAAACTTCTACCCTTTCCTGATCTTCGCACTTTCTGAATAAATCCATGGTAACCTCCTGTCGACTTCCGTGTAATAAAAACTTCAACACGGTCGCTTGTTTTTTTTGACGACATTTAACAAATGTTTAATGTCTGATTACACATTACCACGTACAAAGGTTTCTGTCAATAGATATTTAACAAAAGTGAAATGTTTTTTTGTCCGACTTTGTCGCCAAAAGGGGTATTGACTGTATTCGGAGCATTGTGCTACAATTAAATCACAACAAAGGTTGGAGGGGGCAAAAATGCAAAAACTTCTCACACAAGGCAAACTGCTGGAAAATGGACGTCTTGCACAGGCAGGCTACTCCACCTCCACAGTGCGCCAATACGACAGAAAGGACATCAAGGGCCACAAATGGCGCATTAAGGAATGGGACTACTACATCGTTACCGACGGCAAAAAAGCAGTAGCCCTTACAGTTGCCGACAACAGTTACATGTCTCTTGTTTCGGCGTCATTTCTGTACTTTGAAAAGCCTCTCTACAAAACTACCAGCGAGATGAAGTTTTTCACCTTCGGGAAACTCAACTTGCCCTCCTGCCCGGAAACGGGAAATGTGGGCTACGCTTCCAAAAAGGTGAAAATGTCCTTTGAAAAACTGCCCGACAGGCGTATTCTGCAATGCGCCTTTGAAGATTTTTGGGACGGCACACCCTTTGAATGTTACCTGGAACTGACGGACTTTCCCAAAGACCAGATGACCATAGCCACACCTTTCAGAAAAAAGCACGCCTTCTACTACAACACCAAAATAAACTGCATGCGTGCAAAAGGGTACTGTGTTGTAAAAGGCATGCACATGTCTTTTGACGAATCCGACAGCCTGGGCACATTGGATTGGGGAAGAGGAATCTGGACGTACAAAAACACCTGGTATTGGTCCAGCCTTCAAACAAGACTTCAAAACGGCAAGACCTTCGGTTTCAACCTGGGATACGGATTCGGCGACACTTCCGCCGCCACGGAAAACATGGTGTTTATGGACGGCGTGGCACACAAACTTGACAAAGTGGTTTTTGAAATTCCGCAAAAAAACGGAAAAGACGACTTTTTGTCGCCATGGACAATTCACGACAACGAGGGACGTCTGGATTTGCAATTTGTGCCTGTGCTGGACAGAAAAGATATCACCGATTTGGGCGTGCTGGCATCACGACAGCATCAGGTTTTCGGACATTTCAGCGGAACGGTAATTTTGGACAACGGCAAAAAAGTGAAGATACAAAATAAACTTGGTTTTGCGGAAAAAGTTTTCAACAAGTGGTAACTCGGGGGCAATTTACCGATACACAAAGAAAAACTTCTTTCTTGCGTTTCAACTTGCCTGATACTTTCAGGCAACGGCAACCGACGCACGACGGCAACTATACTTTGAAAAATTTGTGCAAACACAAATTTAAGCCTGCACCGCTTTGGCAAGACTGATTGTGCCTGTGTTCAGCATGTCAGGTAAGGTTATCGCCTTGGGCGGACGTGGGTTGCATGGAAAAACCGTCGAGTTTTGCAAGTACAAAAACGTTCTGCACAAAACGCAACAAACGAAAGTTGCAACTTAAAAAAAAAGCAAAAATTAACACAAAAAAAAGAAGGGTTTGCCCCTTCTTTTTTGTTGCAACAATTCGTGCAATCATTCGTCAAAATGATAAAGTTTCACTTTTTATCTATGCCAAATGTTGCTTTTTGTTCACTTTTTACACAACCGTACACAAAAATTCGTTACCAAAAAGTTTGTTGCGTTGCACTACACCCTGTAAATGATGCGTCCGCAATGCTCGCACACCATGTAGTCTTTGCCCGCCATTTTGGATTCCACCTGCGCAAGAGGCATATCCATTCGGCATCCTCCGCAACGGTTGCCATCGCACAAAGGTACGAAAACGGGACGTGTTTGTTCGGCACGTTTTTTGTACACGTCAAACAGTTGGGGGTCTATCGCTTTGCGCAATTCCGCCTGCTGTTTCTTTATTTCCATCACACGGGGTTTCACCTGCTGTGTGGCATTGTCAAATTGAGCGTTGCATTTGTTGTATTCCGAAACAAGGCGTGGCATTTGCGTTTTGGATATCGATTCGAAAGTTTTGCTCACTTCCTCGCCTTCGGCAAGAATTTGTTTGAGGTCTTTTTCGGCGGCAGAAAGCAAGTCCAACTGCTCGGCAAGTTTTTTGCTCATGTAATTGAGTTCGTCCCTGTCTTCGATGTCGGCAAGTTCTCTGTTGTGTTCGTCGATTACTTCGCCTATTTTTTGCAAAGTCTGATTGGTAACGGACAGTTGATTTCTCAAATCCACCGTTTTTTGTTCCAGACGGGCAATTTGCTCCTCACACTTCTGCAAAGAAATTTTGAGTTCCTTGCGCTTGATGTAGTACTGATTTTTGCGCAAATCACGTTCTATTTTGAACAGTTCGGTGTCCAAAGATTGGTATTTCAACATTTCCTGTTGTATCATGATGTTTCCTCCGTTAGTTTGCGGATAATGCGGCACACCTCTTCGTACCGACGCACCGCTTCCGCATCGTTGCATTGATTTAGTATTTGTTCACAAGTGGCTTTTTCTTTTTGCAAAAAAGCCAAAAAATCATCCGACGGTTGCAACAAATTGGTTTTCCCAAACTGTTTTTCCTCCTCGGAAAGCGTCGTTCCCCCGCCAAGTTGCGCCGTGATAAGGTCGTAAAATTTTCCGTCGAAAAATTTTTCGTCGCTTAATATCTTGTACCTTTCCGACAAAAACTCCCTGACCTCCCTTTGACTGCGCATGGGTTGCAACACCAACTTCTCCGGCAGGTGTCTGGCGTTTTTCAGCACAGAGATTATTTCCATTCCCCCCATGCCTGCAATTACAGCACAGTCGGCGCAAATGTCCTGCAATCCGTCCTGACACACAAATTGCGCACGGTCAAGATACTGCTCGGGGCAGTTTTGCCTGGCTTTTTGCAAACTTGGAAGGGAGATGTCGGAAAAACACACCCTTTCGGCAATACCCTTTTGCAAAGCGTAAATGCCTACGTAGCCGTGGTCGCACCCCACGTCGGCAAGCAGGCGGCACTTGGGCAACGCCGAAAAAAGTTTTTGCAGTCGTTTGGTGTACATATCAGTCGAGATAATCTTTCAGTTTCTTGGATTTGGAAGGCGTACGCAACTTGCGCAACGCTTTGGCTTCTATTTGACGGATTCTTTCACGGGTAACGTTGAATTCCTTTCCTACCTCTTCCAAAGTGCGTTGCTTGCCGTCGTCCAGACCGTACCTCAGACGAATTACCTTTTCTTCACGGGGCGTGAGTTTGTGCAAAGCGGCAATGAGTTGTTCACGCAACATTGCCTGTGCTGCGACGTCGCTGGGGGCAACGGTTTTGTTGTCCTCGATGAAGTCGGAAAGTTGTGTGTCCTCCTCTTCACCGATAGGCGTTTCCAAACTTACGGGGTCTTGCGCAATCTTTTGGATTTCCTCCACCTTTTCGGCGGAAATACCCATTCTTTCGCCAATTTCGGCGGAAGTAGGCTCTCTTCCCAACTCCTGCAACAGCAGACGCTGCATTCTTACCTGACGGTTTATCGTTTCCACCATATGCACGGGAATTCTTATCGTGCGTGCCTGGTCGGCAATGGCACGGGTGATTGCCTGACGAATCCACCACGTTGCGTAGGTGGAAAACTTGAAACCTTTGGTACAGTCGAACTTTTCCACCGCTTTCATAAGTCCCAGGTTACCTTCCTGAATCAAATCCAGAAAGAGCATGCCACGTCCCACGTATCTTTTGGCAATGGACACCACCAAACGCAGGTTGGCTTCGGAAAGTTTGCGTTTGGCTTCCTCGTCGCCCTCCAACATTTTTTGTGCAAGTTCCACTTCCTCTTCGCTGGTAAGAAGAGGCACCTTGCCGATGTCTTTCAAATACATTTTGACGGGGTCGTCCACCGCCACGTCGCTGATACTCTTGTACAGGGCGGAATTGTCCTTATCGAAAGTGTCGATAATCTTTATTCCCTTTTCTTCGAGGTATCTGTAAATTTCGGCGTTTTGTTCCGGCGAAAGGTCAAGTTTTTCCAACTTGTTTTCCAACTCCTCGAAAGTTACCTTGTTGGATTCGCTTTTGACGTCTTCGTACAGTCCCTGCAAAAAGTTTTGAGTAAGTTCCATATGTATTTTGCTTCTCCTTTGAAAATCAGAAATTGATTTTATCATTCAATGCGGCAATCTGTTGCAACAGTTCCGACGCATTTTCCGGGTTGGATTTCAGTTGTCGCAACAGAATTTCCCTTTGCCGTTTGATGTTTTCTCTCACAATGCTTTGTTTGCATTCGTTGAAGTACTTTTCGTTTTTCTCCGCACATGACGGCGAAAAATCCACGCCTATTATGCCGTTGTACTCCTGCTGTGTAGCGTTGGGACACACCGTGTACAACATATCCGCCTGCGGCGTTTCGCCACGGTTTTTACAACGGAAAATGTAGTCGAACAGTTTGGAAAGAAATTCCCTTTCACAGTAGGGTTTTTCTTGCAAAGAGGCAAAAGGCTGATTTGTAAGCAGACACGCAGCCACGAAAAACTTTGCCTTTTCCTCGGGGGAAAGCGTTGCTTCCTGCGTTGTGTCTTCCGACTCTTCTTCCGCTGTTTGCAACTTTCGCCTGAGATACTCCTGCGAATAGCCCGTTTTCAGCGATACTGCCGCAAGATACTGTGCCTGCCGTACATCGTCAAGTTGTCTGAGCATGGAAATTGCGCCGTTGACGTACTTGGGCAAAGCGTTGTTGCGTTTTGCAACGTCGTCGCTGTCTATCGGATATGCCTTTTCCAACAACCGCAACTTGTAGTCGGGCAGGGGCAAAGCGTCCTCTATCAACTTTTCAAACGCCTGCGCCCCGTACTTTTTGATGTACTCGTCGGGGTCCAAGTTTTCCGGCACCGTTATTACCTTTACTTCCAGCCCTGCCTCGTCCAGAATGTCCATTCCCCTGACTGTGGCTTTTTGACCGGCGGCATCACCGTCGTAACAAATGTGCACCGTGTCGGTAAGGCGGGAAAGCAACTTTGCCTGACTTTCCGTCAGCGATGTTCCCATGCTGGCAACGGCACGGCGAAATCCTGCCTGATACATTGCGATGACGTCCATGTACCCTTCCACAATAACTATGTTGGGCAACGCCGATTGCTGTTTTTGCTGTTTGACAAGATTCAAAGCAAAAAGATTGTTGCGTTTTGTGAAAAGATAGGTTTCCGACGTGTTTTTGTACTTGCCGAACTCGATGGTTTTTTCGTCCAACCCACGCCCGCCAAAGGCGATAACCTTTCCTGACATGTTGAACACAGGCACAATCAGTCTGCCTGCCAAAGCGTCGAAAACCGTTCCGACCGACTTGCTTTGCAACACGCCGGCTTTAAGACAGTCTTCGTGAGAGTAGTTTTTCCTTTCCAGATACCGCACCAGCGAATACATGTCGGGCGAATAGCCTATGCCAAACTTTTTGAGCGTTTCTGCATCGAAACCACGTTTTTGCATGTATTGGCGAGCAACTTGCCCCTGAGGTGCGTAGAAGTTTTTGTAATAGAACACGGCGGTGTCCTTGCATATTGCAAGATAGACGTCCTTTTTTTTGCGTTTTTCTTCCAACGACTTGTCCAACTTTTGCGCTTCCGTTTCCGGCATTTTCAACCCCGCACGCTTGGCAAGAATTTCCAACGCTTCCATGAAGGTGCAGGACTCGTACTTTTCCACAAACTTGATGACGTCGCCACTCTCGCCGCAACCGAAACAGTGGTAAATCTGCATGTTCCTGTTCACACTGAAACTTGCCGTCTTTTCGCCGTGAAAAGGACAGCGTGCAAAAAGTGTTGTGCCACGCTGTTTAAGTTCCAGATACGAACCGATGACGTCAACAATGTCATTGGAACGTTTTACTTGTTGAATAAAATCGCTCAGATCCGTCATTTTAATACCGTGCTATTGTTTTTACAATTATAATTTCCCCAAAAGTTTGCGTTTTCCCCTAAAAAATCGAAGAAAAACAGGATTTTTTTATTTATTTTATTAAAAATACAAAATATTTACACGTGTTTTTATACTTTTCAACATTTTTATTGTTTACAAACATTGCAACGTAAATACAGTTTGTTGATAGCGGCGGAATTTTTGGCAAACGGAAGTTTACAGGAACAAAACACAAGCCGACTAAACAACAAACTTGCCTTTTGCAACACCACCACGTGTGTTGACCAATTCCGCACCAATGAAATTGATAATTTAAGAAAACAAGACACAAATTTGCCTTGCCGTGAAACTAACCCCAACGACTACGAAACGAATATCTGCACAACTTCATTTTGCAAAGCAAAAATCGCTTTCAACATTTTTTGCGTCCAATCATTTTTTAGTAAATGTACAATAAGGTCGCAAAACAGACGACGTCTGACTCGTCAAAATTTGCAACGAACGCCTCTTTTGCTGAAAACAAAACGCATTGGGAAAGACAGTAATAAACGTTGCACAAAAATACAATTACAATAAAGCGACTTTGCCCCGTCTACAACCGTCAAAGATGCGCTGATGCAAGCGTCAAAATTTCGCATTGACAAATTGCAGACCTTTGCCGTGTACCGAAAAGATTGATACGGTAAAAGAAAAACGGTGCAAAAGCACCGTTTTGTAACAGGTTTGAAATTACTTGTTGATGATGTCCTTCACCTTCATGAGGCGGACGGTAGCCGAACGTTCGCTTTCGTCCAACTTCATTTTGATGTACTTTATCGTTTCGGAAAGTTGAGGAATCATTATATTTTCCAATGCATTGACACGGCGTTTGTTTTTTTCTATTTCGTCGGCAAGCATGTTGCAGGTTTTTTCCGTTTCGGCAAGTTTGATGAGCTTGAACAACACGGCATTGAGCCCTCTGACGGAATCGTCCAACTGTCCCGTTACCGACAGAAAACTGTAGGGGTACAACTCTCCGCCGCTGTCGTTGATGTCGATAGCGGGAACGTCGATACCCATCACCTTGCGTTTGTGGCAGGAAAGTTTTACCGTGCGTCCCGGCATCAGTATCGCTTCTTCCACAATGCGTGCGTCCGTCTGACTGCGTGCCAAAGTGAAACTTGACAAAGCCTTTGCCAAATCCTTTTCCGTTTCCCTGCGAAGTCGTTTGTTTTCCTCGGCAAGGGTTATGAAACGGCGAATCATCTCGTCCGTTTTGTCTTTAAGCAATTTGTGCCCACGGGTGGCTGTTTTCAGACGTTGTTGCAAACGCTTCATTTCCATTCTCGTGGGGTTGACGTTCATTACTGCCATTGTTAATCCTCGTAAGGTTTGTAGTACTTGTCAAGCAATTCCTCGGAGATACGCTTCAACTCCGTTCTGGGCAAAATGCCCAACAGTTTCCAACCCAAATCCAACGTTTCTTCGATGGTGCGATTGGTGTTGAAACCCTGCGCAATGTACTGTTTTTCAAATTCCACCGCAAACTTGGCGTAAAGTTTGTCCACGTCGCTGAGTGCCGCTTCACCCAAAATGGCGGAAAGTTCCTTGGCTTCCTTGCCCTGTGCATAGGCACTGAAAAGTTGGTTCATCGTGCTGGCATGGTCTTTGCGTGTTTTGCCTTCGCCGATACCTTTGTCCTTCAAACGGGAAAGGCTGGGCAAAACGTCTATCGGCGGATTGTAGCCACGCTTGTACAAGTCACGTGAAAGGATAATCTGTCCCTCGGTGATGTACCCCGTAAGGTCGGGTATCGGGTGCGTCTTGTCGTCTTCCGGCATGGACAAAATGGGAATTTGCGTTATGCTGCCGTTGCATCCGTGGATACGACCCGCACGTTCGTAAATCTGCGCAAGGTCGGTGTACATGTAGCCGGGATATCCACGGCGACCGGGAACTTCCTTGCGGGCGGCGGACGTTTCACGCAACGCCTCGGCGTAGTTGGTGATGTCGGTGAGAATTACCAAAACCTGCATTCCCTTTTCAAAAGCAAGGTACTCCGCAGCGGTCAGCGCCATACGGGGCGTGGAGATACGCTCGATTGCGGGGTCGTTTGCAAGGTTCATGAACATGACGGTACGTTCGATTGCGCCCGTTTTGTTGAAGTCCTTGATGAAAAAGTCCGCTTCCTCGTAGGTGATACCCATAGCGCCAAACACCACGGCGAATTTTTCGTCGTCGCCAAGCACCTTTGCCTGACGGGCAATTTGCGCCGCAAGTTGCGCATGGGGAAGTCCGCTTGCGGAAAACACAGGCAACTTTTGACCACGCACCAAGGTATTCAGACCGTCTATTGCCGAAATACCCGTCTGAATAAATTCGTTGGGGTAATCTCTTGCGTAGGGGTTGATGGGTTGACCGTTGATGTCCATACGCATTTCGGCAATTATCGGTGCGCCTCCGTCGATGGGTTCGCCCATTCCGTTGAACACCCTGCCCAACATGTCTTCCGACACGGCAAGTTCCAGACTTCTGCCCAAAAATCTCGCTTTGGATGTGGATATTTTAAGCCCCTGCGTTCCCTCGAAAAGTTGCACCAACGCCCTGTCGCCGTTTACTTCCAACACCTTGCCCTTGCGGATTTCGCCGTTTTCCTGCGTTATTTCCACAAGTTCGTTGTAACTTACGCCGCTGACGTGGTCCACCAACATAAGAGGTCCCACTACTTCTCGAATTGTCTTGTATTCCTTAAACATTTGCTTCACCTTTTGCTGCAAGTTCGTTTATTTGCTTTTTGATGTTACGCTGAATTTCGTCGAATCTGTCGATGTGTGCCTCTTCGATGTACTTGGAACGTCCTATCTGCTCACGCACGGGCAGTTTCAGCAAGTCGTTGAGTTCCACTCCTTCTTCCAACGCTTCCGTTGCCGCATGATAAAATCCCAAAATAAGTTTCATCATTTTGTACTGTTTTTCCAGCGATGTGTAGGTGTCCACTTCGTGGAAAGCGTTTTGGTGGAGGTAGTCCTCACGAATGGACTTGGCTGTTTCCATGGTGAGGCGGTCTTTTGCTCCCAAAGCGTCCATACCCACCAGACGCACAATTTCGTTGAGTTGGTTTTCCTCCTGCAACACGAAACGCAATTCGCCTTTCAGTTGGTTGAATTCTTCTGCCACGTTTTCCGAGTACCAGTCTTCCAACTTGTCGTCGTACAACGAGTAACTTGTCAGCCAGTCGATTGCAGGGAAGTGCCGTTTGTACGCCAACGACGCCGACAACCCCCAAAACACCTTGACTATTCTCAAAGTTGCCTGGGAAACGGGTTCGGAAAGGTCGCCACCCGGAGGAGATACTGCGCCTATTGCGGATATTGCTCCCACAGTGTCGCCGCTTCCCAAAACATGAACGATTCCCGCACGTTCGTAAAATTCCGCCAGACGGCTTGCAAGATAGGCAGGATAGCCCTCTTCGCCGGGCATTTCTTCCAGACGTCCGCTCATTTCACGCAGAGCCTCCGCCCAACGGGAAGTGCTGTCCGCCATTATTGCCACGGTGTAACCCATATCACGGAAGTACTCGGCGATGGTTATGCCTGTGTAGATACTCGCTTCACGGGCGGCAACGGGCATGTCGCTTGTGTTGGCAATAAGCACCGTGCGTTTCATCAACGGTTCGCCCGTCTTGGGGTCGTGCAGGTTGGGAAATTCCTGCAAAACGTCTGTCATTTCGTTTCCACGTTCGCCGCAGCCTACGTACACAATGATGTCGGCGTCCGCCCACTTGGCAAGTTGGTGTTGCACCACCGTTTTGCCGCTTCCGAAAGGACCGGGAACTGCCGCCACGCCCCCCTTTGCAATGGGGAACAATGTGTCTATTACACGCTGTCCTGTAATCATCGGGAAGTAGGGCGCCATTTTCGACTTGTAGGGACGTCCCTTACGCACAGGCCATTTTTGCATCATGGAAAGGTCTTTTCCGCCGACTTTGGCAACCGTGTCGCAAATTGTGTACTCGCCGTCCTGCGCTATCCACTCTACTTCGCCTTCCACTCCGTAGGGGACAAGAATTTTGTGCAGTACCACGCTTGTTTCCTGAACCGTTCCGATGACGTCGCCTGCCGTCAGTCTGTCGCCTTTTTTCACCGCAGGAACAAAGTGCCACAGCCTTTCCCTGTCCAGCGAATGCACCTCGATACCACGTCCGATGCGGTTTCCCGACGCTTTGACAAGGATGTTGAGGGGGCGTTGAATACCGTCGAAAATGCTTTCGATAAGACCCGGTCCCAATTCCACGGAAAGGGGCGCGCCCGTGGATTCCACAGGGTCGCCAACCGTCAGACCGCTTGTTTCCTCGTACACCTGAATACTTGCCTTGTCGTCACGCAGTTCGATTACTTCGCCGATAAGTTTTTTGTCGGAAACTTTGACAACGTCGTACATTTCCACATCGGCAAGGTTTTCCGCAACAATAAGCGGACCGCTTACTTTTACTATTTTACCAATCATTGCTTGTCCTCTTTGTTAAAAATTATGTCTATGCCAATGGCTTTTTCCACATTGTTTTTGATGCCCTTCATTCCGAACCCGGAAGACTCTACCGTTGTGGGAATGGGGACAATGGCAGGGAAAGATTGCGTTTTGACCTTTTCCAACACGTCGGGAATCTGCTCGGCAAGATTTTCCGCAATTATCACCACTGCGTACTGTTCCTGCGAAAGTTTGCGCACCAAAGCCTTGGCTTCCGATGCCGTCGTGGCGTCAAACACTTCCACTCCCACCGACCTGAACGCCAAAACACTGTCCTTGTCGCCTATTACTGCAATTTTTTCTACCATTTTCCTTTTCCTTTACAAGTAACGCACGTTACAAAAACTGTGCGTTTGCCGTCAACTTCAGTCTTTCAATATGTTTCTGACGGATTCCGCATCGGCACCGCTTTTGATGCCTATTATCAGCATCCTCACTTTGTCTATCTCGTCGCTTTTTTTGAAAAAGTAATCCAAAACGGGCTGTATCGTGGTGAAGTCGGCAGACTGTTGCAACAGTCTGTTGCGCTGTTTTTTCTGCTCCGCCTCTGCAACGACAAGGTTTTCGTTGTTTTGCGTGCAAAATTGATAGAAGGTTTTGTACACGTCGGGCAAATCCATGCTTGCGCCGTCGTTGTCCCACAAGTTTTTCAACAGTTGCAGGGAAACGGAACCGCCCTCAACAAGCCACCTGTCCAGACTGCTTTTGTCGGCAGACGCCTTTTTAAGACGGTACAACAACATGAGATTGGTGGTGTTTACCTGCCAATCGTACAGTTGACGCACAAGGTTTATGCTGCTTTTGTGTGCATACCTGCGCATATCTGCAAACATTGCCTTGTCCAAAAAGTAATCTACCGTGCGGGGACTTCTGTCGCCGTCGGCAAACGCCTTGTCCACGCTGTCGCACCCTTCCGCCATGTTGACGGAACAGGCAGAATAGTCGTCCACTACAAACGCCTGTTGCATTTTTACGGGGTCGAGAGCGTTTTCAAAACAGCCTTCCACACCCGATACACGCATATACTTGCGTTTCATAAGCACCTTGGCGTTGTGGTAATCGTAGGGGCACAAAAAGTATCCGACGGCGTTTTTGTCGTAGCAAAGTTCCTTCAACAACGCTATTGCACGGTCGAATTCCGCCATCAGTATTTTTTCGTAGTCGTTGGGGTTGGAAACGGTCATTCCCTGCGCATATCCGCTTTCGGAAAGTATTTTCAACGCTTCCGCCACAGTGGAACATTCCGCAAGTCGTGTCAGTTTGTCCTGTCCCAAAAGTTTGGTGGACAGCACCGCCACCCTGCCGTTTGCGTAAAACTGATTTTCCTTCATTTTACTCTCCAAATAAGACGTGTGCCACCTTCACTTCCGTGCTTTCCCGTGAGGTCGCCACAATCTTGTCCAAAGTGATGTCCTTGTCGTAGCCCGACGCTTCCAGAACGATTCCGCCGTCGGCGTCGATAAATTTTTTGCCCAACGTCAGTTTCTTGCCGAAACCGTCCAAAAATTTTTGCGTAACGACGTCCCTGTCCTTTTCGGAAATGCGCACTACTTCGCCCTCTTCGGCAAAATTTTCAATGAGTTTTCCGATAAACACGGCTTTTTGGCTTGCAGACATGTCGACAAGACGCTGTCTTGCCATTGCGTAACAGCGGGAGATGAGTTCCTGCTTTTTGCCAAGCCTGTACTTGCGTGCTTCCAACTGCGCCGTTGCAAGGTAGTTGCCCTTGCGTTCCGTCGCAAGTTTTTCCAACCTTGTTTCCACCGCCTGTTTTTCCCTTTCGGAAAGTTGTCGGGCGGAGTCGGCAACCTGTTCTGCCTGACTTTTTGCAACGTTGAGTATCTCCGTGCATTTCGCCTCGGCGTCGGCAAGTATTTTGTTGATTATGTTTTCTTTACCGTTCATTTCTACCTCGGACAGTTAAAAATGTATTACGCACCTACTGCTGCAGCCGTTTCCACCACGATATTGCCTATTTCGGCTACGGGGATGTTGTTGAACATCATAATGGAAACTACCAAACCAAGCAATGCGTAGAATTCAATCATTGCGGGGAAGATGAGCGCTTTGGATGCAATTTCACCCTTCTTGCCTACTGCAACGATTGAGGAAGCGGCGGTACGTCCTTGCAGATAAGCGGAAACTGCACCGCCGATCGTCATGGGAACACACGCCCAAAAAACGCTCCAACCTTGCGACAAAACCTGTGCTGCGGAAGCCGTAACGCCTGCTGCGGAAAGATTTGCCACGGTGGGAAGGTAACTTGCTCCCAAAATTGCGATTACGAATCCGTAAATACCCTGCGTTGCGGGCAAAAGGGAAAGCACGATGATTTTGCTGAATTTGCTGGGGTCTTCGGCAAGTACTCCCGCCGAAGCGTTACCTGTTGCACGCAGTCCCAAACCGGAACCTACGCCGCACAGCAGTGCGCACAGAGCCAAACCCATGATGCCTATTGTCAAACCTGTCATTTTTTCTTTCCTCCGAAAAAAAATTGTTTTTTATTTATTTTTGTGGCTTTCGCCATTGTTTTTGAAACATTTTGCTTCGCCGTTGTTTTGGCGAAGTACGCCTGTTCAAACGAAACACGTTGTTTGTGGCAACGGCGTCAACTTTCAAATGTACTAAAACACAGCCGTTGCAATGCGTTTCGTTCTTGAATTACACTGATTTTTCAACGCTAATTCTTTTTACCCTTCGTTTCCTGTACCAAAACGTACTTGGTATCGCTTCCGAAAGGAAGGAACAGTTTGCCGTCGCCCGTGTAGAACTTTCCGAAAAATTCCACGTACTGCAACCTGCCGTTGTGAATGTACACGCCCAATATTCCCATAATGAGGTTGAACATGTGCGCAAACACCAACACCAACGCAGCAAATACGTAGCCTATTCCGCCACCTGCCGACACCATTGCGCCCAACTGGTTGACCACCACTCCCATAAGAGCGGAACTCAACATAAGACCGAACACACGGATGTAACTCATTATGTCGGAAAAGTAGTTGATAAGTCCGTAGGCACTGCCGAAACTCTTCATTATTTTGCCGAGGATACCTTTTGTACCCAATCCTGCAAAGACAACGGCTACGCCGACGGCACCCAGACAAACGTACAGACTGACTTTACTTACAATATCCGGCAACCTCAACGCATCGTAACCGCTGTAACCTGCCATATCCAATGCGGCGTTGAAGATTGCGAGAATAAGCGCCAAAAACGCCACAATCCACGGAAAGTCGGTGAGCCATGCCGAAAGCGCCTGTTTGTGCTTTATCTTGACAGCCATGTTACAAGCGACGCCTGCAACGATATGCACGATGCCCAGCATCAGACTGAGTATCATTGTTACCATCGGATACTTGGACGGGTCGGGAATAAGCGGCGTTTCAAACAGCGAGTAGGAAAAACAACTGCCGAAAAGCAATCCCACCAAAATTGCCGCAATTCCGCAAATGCCGAACAACTGCAACATTGTGCGCAACCCCGTTGACTGCTTAATGGCAAAGTGCGCAAACACTCCCGCCAAAAGCAACAGCAATCCGTAGCCGACGTCGGCAACCATAAACCCGAAAATTATGAAGTAGAACACCGACATTACGGGGTTGGGGTCCACTTCGTGGTAGTCGGGCGGAGTGTACATGTTGGTGATGAACTCAAACTGTTTCACCACTGCGTTGTTGCGTGTGAGAGTGGGGGCAAATTCCTCCTCACCTATGTCGTCAAAGTTGACAACAGTGCACATGCTGACGTTTTGTATGGCTTGTTGCACCAATTCCTGGCTGTCGGCAGGACAGTACCCTTCCAGCACGTAGGTGGCTGCGGTGTTTTGCAGGTCGCCGTCCGCCTCCGCCTTTTTGAGACACAAACCAAGGTAGTCGACGTAGGTTTTCCACTGCGTAACGCAACCGTCCATTTCCACAATTTGCTTTACGGTGTCTTCTTGCACTTTCATCAAATCCAGACACTGTTGTTCCAAATCTTTTATTACAAGTTTGGGCAACACTTCTGTGCGAACGTTGCTTTTCACAAGTCCAAGCGACGAGGCTTCACGGAAAAATTCCGCCTGACTTTTGTGAACTACCGCCACTACAACGGCGACGTTGCCGTACTCACACACCTTTTCCACACTGACAAGGTCGAAACCGTCGGCAAGCGTCTGCAACTTTTGCCATTCGGAAACGTGCAGTTGCGAAAGTTGCACAAAGGAACTTTCCGTATCCTTGTACCACACGGTGGGATGGGGCAAATCCTTGTAGGGAAGCATGCGTTCTTTTTCCGATGTCTTTTGCGCCAGATCGCTTTCCGCTTGGGACAAAATGCTGCGCAACTGCGCAAGATGTGCCAGTTGTTCTTCCACCTGCTGCACGTTTTTGCCAAAGCCCAGAAAGAACTGATAGTCCATCTCCGTGCGTGGACGTGCAAAGGAATTTTGGGGGAATTCCGCCTGTTGCTTGCCCTTGTGCGAAAGATTGTACAATTCCGTCTGATGCGCCAAAAAGGCAATGGATTCTTCCACTCGGTTTACCTTTTCCGCCAGTTTTTCCATCCTGTCGGAGGGGTTGACCGTACTGCATTTGGGAATTTCCGTACTGCGTTTCAGTTGCACCGCATTTGTACGCACCAAAGCGTCGTATATTTTGTCCTTGTCCGCCTGCATAGCCAACAAGGTCATGCGTTTCATCGTTACTATTGCCATTACAAAGACTCCAAAATGATTTTCACCGCTTCATCGACGTTTTTGCGGTAACTTTCCATTTCCTTATCCGTTTGCTCGTTGAGTTGTCGCAAAGTCTTTTTAGCCTCGGCGTCCGCCTCCGCTTCTATTTCACGGCTTTTCTGCGCAAAATGCGCCTTGTTGGATGCGGCTTGTTGCTTTTTTTGCTGTTCCGCCTTGCTTTCGGCTTCGGCAACAATGTCGGACGCTTGCTTTCTTGCCTGTGCAATTTTTTTGTCTGCTGCGTCTTCCGCCTCCAAAATGGAATTTACCACCTCTTCAATCATAACTTACCTCACAGTGTTTCTATTTTGTCCACTCTCCGTTGATGACGTCCTCCGTCAAAAGGGGTGGAAAGAAAAGCGTTTACAATTTGCTTTGCCGTGTCAAAATCTACGTACCTTTGCCCCATAGCCAAAACGTTGGCGTTGTTGTGCCGACGTGTCATGGTTGCCATGTCGCTGTTGGTACAAAGAGCACAACGCACCCCCTTCACCTTGTTAGCCACGATGGACACGCCTATTCCCGTGGTGCACACCACAATGCCTCTTTCACAACTTCCGTTTGCCACTGCCTCTGCGCAGGGACGGGCAAAATCGGGATAGTCGCAACTGTCTGCGGTGTAGGTGCCGAAATCCACTACCTGATGTCCGCACTCTTCAATATACTGTTTGACACGGTTTTTCAAATCCAAACCGCCATGGTCGCTTGCCATTGCAATTTTCATGTTTCACCTTTATTTTGCACTTTTATTTTACATTTTTGCCGTAACCATCTACGGCTTACACACAACAGTAAAATTTTTCGCCTCAGCAACGGTACCCATTTCGCCGCAACAACGGCACCCGCAAACTTCACCGACAAATTTCTTCCACGACGTCCTGTTTCGGACAACCGCAGCCGTTGCGACAGCAAAATTTCACGCTTGTGTACCACGCACTGTGGCATATTAACGTTGACGAGTATTTTCGAAATTGCGTACTTGGTTTATGCAACTATTGCCCAAAATTACTCTCACGTCAGATTATGTTGTGAGAGGCGGAACGCACAAGTCTGTTGAGAATGCTTTGCGCAAAACTTGTTTTTGAGGAAAAACTTGCAATTATGTAATCGTAGCGTTTTTCCAGATAACGCAGGTTTTCAAACAGATTTTGCGCCACTGCCAAATCCGTTTCGCCTATCGGGTGGGTGTTTTTGCCGTGGAAAAGTTGAGGTTTTTCCACCAACAACACGGGATTGAGTCCCTCCGCCACCAACTTGTCGTAGTAGGCTTCAAGTTTTTTGACGTCGCCGTCCAAATCCAAAGCCATGGGCACCTTGGGTGCATAGTGCTTGTACCTTACGCCCGGCGAATTCACCTTTTCCTTGGGATTTGTTACCACTCGCACGGTTTTTTGCAACACTTCCTGCAAAATTTCCGGCGTAATGATGCCCGGACGCAACACCAATGGCGTGTCACCGCACAAATCCACCACGGTGGATTCTATCCCCACTTCGCAAGGTTCGCCGCACAAAATGGCGGAAATCTTGCCGTCCATGTCTTCCTTTACCGCCTGCCACGTTGTCGGGCTGGGGCGGGAACTTGTGTTTGCGCTGGGCGCAGTAACGGGAACGTCGCAATACCGCAAAAACTGCCTTGCCTGCGGCGACTTGGGCATACGTATTGCAACGGTGTCCAAATCGGCGGTTACGCAATCGGGCACGACGGACTTTTTTGGTAACACAATGGTTATGCTTGCAGGCATAAGATTGTCAATTATCTTTTCGGCGTCTGCCGTAACACGTGCCGCTATGTCGAAAATCTGACTTTTGTTCCACACATGCACGATAAGCGGATTGTCGCTGGGACGTCCCTTGGCAAGGTAGGTGCTTTTCACCGCATTTTCGTCAAAAGCGTTTGCCCCCAAGCCGTACACCGTTTCCGTGGGAAATGCCACGAGGTTTCCTTCTCTGATAAGTCTTCCCGCAAGTTGCAGGTCGCTTTCGTTAAACTGTAAATAACGTGTATTCAACCAACTTTTCTCCATGTTTGTGAAAATATATTTTCACACACCACATACAAAGACAGTATACCACATCGGTTTTTCTTTGTAAACAGTTAAACGAAGTTTGTTTTGCGGTGAATTGAAGTGGGCAATACCGATAAAAACTGTGACACCCACCACGCAAAAAACTTACAAACACCTTGAAAAACACCGTTGCCTTTGTTGCATAGACACCACACCGACATTGCGAAAAAGGAAATCAACCTGCACGCACGGCACAAATGAATTTTGTTTGTAGTTTTTTCACGGCAAAGTCAGTTTGGCAGACTAAGAACGGAAAGTGCCGAAACAACCCGTAACAAAACTCGGTGCCGGCGTCAACTGCCGAAAAGCCCTACCAATCATATCACCGAGTAACCCAACAGAAAAGGGAAAAAGCAACGGCATGAGGAAAACGTTTCTCTCCCCGAATAAGGCTCGGCAAAGGATTAGCCCTACACCACGAATGAACCAAACGAACGGGCTTTTGCGCATTGCGTCAATACCTGAATTTCAAAGAGCAACGGCTAACGCTTTTCTCAACGTTAAAAACACTCGTCGTAAAACACAAACACCGATTCCCCCTGTGACGTAAGTTTCAAATAATAAAATTACAAAATAACGGTGTTGCAGGCAAATACACCATTTCACGGCTAAAACGGGAAACAACACTCAAATGTTAAAGATTGTTCTCTAAAATTTGTGTGTTGCAAGGCTTAAACACGCATTGCAAGGCAAATACGAAAAAAACACAATGCAAAAATATCTCTCAAATAAAGTGTGTAACACGGCAAATTCACCATTTCACGGCTAAAACGGGAAACAACACTCAAATGTTAAAGATTGTTCTCTAAAATTTGTGTGTTGCAAGGCTTAAACACGTATTGCAAGGCAAATACGAAAAAAAACACAATGCAAAAATACCTCTCAAATAAAGTGTAACACGGCAAATTCACCATTTCACGGCTAAAACGGGAAACAAAAACTCAAATGTAAAAAATTGCTTTCAAAATGTATGTCGCACGGCGGAAACACTGTTGCAGTGCAAATACGAAAAAACACAATGCAAAAATACCTCTCAAATAAAGTGTAACACGGCAAATTCACCTTTCAAATGTATGAAAGTAAAACTTAAAGCAAACAAAAAAGTTTCTCAAATTAAGTGTGGGCAAAAGTCGTTTTTGTTTTCCGAAACTTACGCAACAGTAAACAAAAAAACGCAGGCACAAACCTGCGTTTTGCTGTAAGTTTTCAGTTGGACTGTTTGTACTGCTCCAACGCTATGGCAAGTTGGTCGGGGCAGGAAGTAGGCTTGGAACCGCAACGTATTCCACGCAACCTTGCAATGGCTTCGTCAATGTCCATTCCTTCCACCAAGGCGCCGACGCCCTGCGTGTTTCCGCTGCAACCGCCAAGGTATTTCACGTTGTGAACCTTGCCGTCCACCACGTCAAAGTTTATCTCTCTGGAACAAACTCCCTTTGTAACATATTTCATTTCTTGCTCCTTTGCGCAGGCGTTGAGCCTTGCGCCCTCTGTTGATAATCAGTCTTTGTAGTCGGAAACGTTTCCGCCGTGATTCCACAGCGTGTCCAAAGCGTACACTTCCCTTGTGTCCTTGTGGAAAATGTGCACGATTACGTCGCCGTAGTCCAACGCAATCCATCTGCCCTCTCTCATTCCTTCCTTGTGAAGGGCAAATTTGTCCTGTTTTTCCATTGTTTCTTCCAGATGCTCGGCAATGGCTTTAACCTGCGGTGCACTGCGACCGGAACACACCACAAAGTAGTCGGCAATGTCGCTTACACCCTTGACTTCGATGATTTTGATGTCAGTTGCAGATTTTTCCGACAATGCTTTGCAAATTGTTTGTACTGTTTCGTTCATTGTAATCTCCGTATTTGTAGATTTTTGCTCTATTGTACCCTCTTTTTGCTTTTTTGGAAAGTAAAAATCCAAAGTTTGTAGCGAAAGAGGATAAATTTTTTCGCCGTGTCGCTTTGCGGCGACTTCGTTTGCCTCCAAAAGACAGTTTTCAAACTGTCTGTCGAGGCTTCCCTGCGTGAGGTGCGAAATGGGATATTTGCGGGATTGTTCCGTTTTGTCTGCTACGTACACAATTTTTTGTAACCTGGTCATGTTTGGCTTGCCCGTTGTGTGGTAGGCAATGGCATCCAGAATATCCTTGTCCTCCACGCCAAAATCCTTTTTCGCCACCAATGCTCCCAAAAAGGAATGAACTACCGGTTGAGGCATATCGGAAGGTGCGTCAAAGCCGTAGTCGGCATACCGTTGCGGGGCAATGTACTTGGCACAATCGTGCAGCAGGCAGGCAACGAAAACCTTGTGTTTTTCCTCTTCCGTGGCAAGTTCCAGACCACGTTTCACAACGTAAAAGGTGTGAGAAAAGCGTTGGGGTGTGAGGTAACTGCGCACCTTTTGCGCCATTTCTCGGTACTCGCCGTACAAGCCGTGTTGCAAAATGTAGTCGTCCACCGCTTTGCTTACAAATTCGCCGTTGTCCAACCCGAATTGGTAGCGCAAACGAATTTCCGTGGAACTGACGTCGTCGGGGGCAATGTCCAAAAACTCCGTGCGTGCGCCGAACAAACGGGCGTTTTTCCTTGCCGTTGTAACAAAGGTCTTGTGGTTTCTGTCTGCCACGGCAAGGGTGGCAAGAGAGGCAATTTCCCGTGGACAATACCATGTGTCAAAATCTCGGAAACTGTCGCCGCCTATTATCAGATACAACTGCGCCTGCGGATACATCTGCGCAAAAAGGCGCAACGTTTCCACAGTGTAACTCTTCCCCTGCTTTTCCATCTCACAGGTGGACACCTCGGCAAAATCGCCGAAAGCCAACTTGGTGAGGGTGAGGCGAGTGTCGGCGTCCACGTCGCACGGTTTGTGAGGCGGTATGCCGCAGGGCACAACAATGAGTTTGTCAAGTTCCAACTGCTTTTGGGCAAGTTTGGCAATTGCTATGTGCGTTTTGTGAGGAGGATTGAATGTCCCTCCGAAAATTCCCACTTTCATACCGTTATTTTACATTATCTTGCAAAATTTTACAATTAAAATTTCAAAATACTGACGACAATTACACCATGGCAAGAATATTGAACACAATTTTATGTACGGCAATGGCATTTTTCCTGACATTTGCGTGGGCGGTTTACGTTCTTAAAGACAGTTTGTATGCAACGGTGGCAGCCGTAACTGTTGCCGTGTGCGTGTGCTTGCTGGTGTACAACGTGTTGTGCAAATGGGACAAACACAAGGACAAAAAGAAAAACAAAAAAAGGCAACTTGCTGATCTGTTTGCTTTTTTGCAGTTTAACGCCGACAACGCAACGCTTTTTTCCTCTTTACTTACTTTTTACGGAATGACAACGGAAAAGATAGACTACGACAGTCTGTTTGCCACAGGAAAGGAAAAACACTTTGTAGCGTTGTGTTTTCAAAGGGAAAACCTTTCCGCCGACCAACTGCAACAAGCCGTTGTGCAAGCCAAACGAAACAACTGCAAACATCTCATCTTGTTTTGCAACAGGTGGGAAAGAACTTTGCAAACTGTGGCGGAAAATTTCATCGACGTGAAGTTTTTTGACATAAACAGCACCTTCACGCTGTTTGCGCAGGCGGAAAAACTGCCCTCTTTGCCCCACGTCAAGGGCGTTGCCGTAATGTATCTGCCTCAAATTGCTTTCAGTAAAAAACGTTTCGTGTGGTACTTTTTCGGTGCGCTTTTCACCTTGTTGCTTTCGGCAATTTCCTTTTTCAAACTGTATCTTTTGCTGTGGGCGACGGCACTGTTTGCGCTGGCAATGTACAGCCTGCTGAACAAAAGATACAACAAACTGCCAACGGAAATAAAGTTGGAATAACGGTGATTCGGAAAATCTGAAAATACGAAAACACCCTTTTCCCGTTACCTGCACGGACTTTACCTGCACGGACTTCGTGAAAACAATAAATCCAAACTTTCAATGTTTCCCGCACCAACGACGTAGGCAACAGCAAAAACGCAACTGTACATCGAAACCAAAAAGTTTCTGCAAAAAAAATACAACTAAAAAACGCACCGCTTTACTTTGCGGTGCGTTTTGCCGTTTGAAACTTCTGCCACGGCACACAAATTTTTACGTTTGTTTGCAATGCAATTTGCCTTTTACAAATGCCACAAAAAACATTCGTGCATCAACAACCTGCTACCGTAAGAAAACGAGTCGAGCGCCTTTGAACAAAACGCACCGCTTTACTTTGCGGTGCGTTTTGCCGTTTGAAACTTCTGCCACGGCCACAAATTTTTACGTAATTTGGCAATGCTATTAGCCTTTTATAAATGCAAAAAAAATGTTTTATGTAACAAAAACTTGCTACCGTATATAAAAAACTGCTACAAAGCAGAGGGAAAATTTGCACTTGAAATTTTGAGAAAAAACACTGCTGACATTGCGAAACTGCCGTCAGCACTTTGGAAGGCGTTTCAGCGGGGTGTCCAAAGGACAGTCCACGACAAGCGTTTCCAACTGAGCGACGTTGTACCTTGACGTCACGTTCATGTCGCCGTCCACCACTTCCAGGCAGTACAAGAAATTGCCCTGCATACGTTTGGCGACGTCACGCAAAAGGCTGTCGCCGTCAAACACCAACGTCTTTTTTTCCATACCTTTTTTGGCAAACCTCCTTCGGTTGTGAGTGAGCGTTGTGCGGACGTAGCACTCGCCTCCGCTTTTGGTGAACACGCCGGAAAAAATTCCCAAAGCGAAAAGCCCCACGTTGAAAAGGTTGTGTCCTGTGTACAGCGAAAGCAAAAACACGGTAAACAACGCCAAGGAAACAACGTAGGTGAAAAGGGACGTCAATTTCAGGGCGTTGCCGTGATACCTGTTTTCCAGCAGTCCCGTCAGCACACGTCCGCCGTCCAACGGGTAGCAGGGAAGCAGATTGACGCACGCCATACTCAGGTTGGATGTAAGAAATGCATCGGTAAAATAGTAGGCGTCGGGGAAAAGCCACCACAACGCCAGACACAGCAAACACATTGCAAAATTGCACAAAGGGCCTGCAAGGGCAATCTTTATGCGGTCGGCACCACGCACGTCCTGAAACTCTCCGTAAAGCACGGCGCCGAAAATACCTACACGTATTTCGTTGCAACGGTAGAAAAGTTTTTTTGCCACGATGTAGTGCGCCGTTTCGTGAAGCACCACCGCAACAGTATACATGGCGGCAAGGTATCCCTGACGGAATACCGCTGCCACCACGATGAAAAGCCAAAAACCTGCGCTGATTTTGAATTTCAGATTTCCCATGTCAGTTGCGTTTCACTGCCCACAACCTGTTTTACTACCTCGCCTTCCTGCAAAATGCTGGCTTGGTACTGTTCGTCGTACTTGCCCAAAAGGCTGTTTGCATCCACCTTATCGCCAACATTTACCAATACGGTTGTCAGATTTGTGTACACGACGGATGTTTTGTCATCCATGGAAACAGTTACCGACTCGGCGGTTGTTTCGCTTACCGTGCCTTGGGTGAGAGAAAGAGCCACACGCCCTCCGTTGAAGGTCATTACACCGTCGGAAATGTCCACAAGCGTTGCGTTGCAGGGAATGTTTATCTGATTTGTTTTGCTTGTTTCCCCTCCGCCAAACACCGATGTGGCGGCAGTTTTCACTGCGTCAAACACGTCCTGTTTGAAATCGCCGTCCACAAAAAGCATTGTGGTAAGCACAGCCACGCACAGCACGGCGACAATGGCAAATTTCCATGCTTTGCCTGTTTTTATTTTTGCAACGGCATTGTGAAAACGCTGTTGCTTTGGTTGATCTTTCAGATACTTGCGCTCCGTGTAGGAAACGTCCAGCCAATCGCTTTCCTCCGCATCGCACACCACGCTGTTGACACCTTCGTAATCCATTTGTTTGCACCTCCTGTCTGTTCAAAATACATTATGCCAAATAAGTCGGGTATATGCTACACAACTCTTGTCTTTTTTACGTTGGAAACATTTACGCAAATTACCAAATCGCAGGTTTTGCCCTCCACCACGTCCAATGCCAACCCGTCAAAAGTAAAGTAGTCGGACAAAAAGTTGGCAAGGTCTTTTGCAAACTGCTGGCGATGAAAATTGAACTTGTCCTGCAAAAGCATGTTTTGCGCCCTTTGAAAGTTTATGCTTTGATTTTTCATACTTCTCCTTTTTGTTTTTGCACGTTTCAAAACGCTTTGATAACGGCGTATCTCTACACGTTGCGTTTGAGTTTTCGGCGTATTTTTCCAAACACACCACGGTAGTGGGAAACACAGTCGTACATATCGGTACTTCCCGTTTGCAGATTTTTTGCCAAAATGTCAAAAGCGGGGGTACTTTTTTGCAAATTGCAGTTGATGTCGTCGTTTTCCGGAATTACCCCCAAAGGCGGCTTGCCCAAAATACTCAGCACTTCAAAAACGGAAAGCATTTCCCCCGACGCCACAAGGTCGCCACGCACACGGTTGACCACCACGTAAACCGCCATGTCCCGCAGTTGACTTATTGTTTTGTTTGCGTCCCTTACGCCTGAAAGGTGCGGCGTTACTACGACAGCCGCCTCGCAGGCACAACTTACGGCACGGCGAAAACCGGAATCGATACCTGCTGGACAATCTATCAGCACAAAATCGAAGTTGTCGGCTATTTTGTCTATCACCTTGTTTGCCATGTCTACGGTAATTTGCCTCTTTGCCGAGTGGCAACTGGGCATTATGTACAAAGTAGGCTCGTTTTCGTCCTGAATGAGAGCCTGCGACGGTCGGCATCTTCCCTCGCACACGTCTACAAAATCGTACACCACCTTGTTTTCCACCTGCATTACCACGTCGAGATTGTTTAATCCCAAATCCAAATCCACCAACAGCACCCTTAAAGAGCGTTTTGCCAAGGCAATGCCCAAATTGGCGCACACGGTGGTTTTTCCTGCGCCTCCCTTTCCGCTTGTGATGACTATTCGCCTTGCCATAAAAATCTCCTTGAAACGGTTTTGCAGATATTTTACCACTGCACAAAAAGGTCAGTCCGCCTTCGACAAAACTTTCAATGCCGTTTTACAACTTTTTACAGCACAAATTGACGAAAACTTTTCGATACGCTTTTTTTCAAAGGTTTCGGCAAATTTTTGACTGCATTTGCTGCGACCGTTTTACATCTAATTGCCGCTCAGATATCCTGCGGCGTCAACATACCCGACAGGCAAACTAGCGAAAAAACACTTTGTTTCAATGAAAATGCCCTATTCAGGGCGCATTTTTTGACGCATTTTTTTCAGAATATAACAAAAGTTTACTTTCAATTTACTTTAATAGATATAATAATCTTTATAAAATTGATATTTTACCTTTTTGTACCTTGCAAGTTGGCGGTTTGCAAAAGTTCCGTTACTACATTGCCACAGGGTTCAAAAAGTCGGGAGAATGCGATGAAAATAAAAATCGTTTGCGGAATATTGGCGTTAATAATGATTTCCACGGGAGTTGTGTTTGCTTTGAACGACAAACAAAGCGCACAACCGCCTACGCCTCCTCAGGGAGATACGGTAAGCACCATTTTGGAAAAACCGCAGGGAGCAACGCCGGAAACGCTTTCTGCAAAGGAAAGTTTGTTTGTTGCGGCAGGAGAATTGCAACGTAGCGGCGGATTTACCGGCACCACCGTGGGAACAAGCACGTCTATGGGCGTTTCGCAGGGAGTTGCATCCAAGCGCACCGTTGTGGGACACAACGTTTTCAAACAAGCCACAAGTTACAGTTCGCTTGTAAAATTTGGCGAACAACTGTACATATGGGAAGACAACTACCTTTCCAGAAGCGCAGTGAAAGTGTCGTCGCTTGACGAAGTGCAATGGGAAGACACTGCCTACAAGTACACGGAAAAGGCATGGGCGGAAAAAATAGGCTATCGCAACGACGGACTTACGGGATACATCCTCAACGACAAATCCGTTATCGGTGCGACGTTGGAAAAAAAGGAAGGGAACATGTACACCTTCCGCTATGTGTTGGACTGCACCATTGCGCCCTACTTTGTCTTGTACGAAATGCGCAACAACTCCGGTCTTACGGGATTTGCCACCTTTTCCAAAGCGGAACTTGTGGTAACGATGGACGAAAACTTCCGTGTACACACCGTAACTACGGATTGCGAATACAACGTCCCCATGTTGGGAGGTATTCCCTGCAAGGAAAGTCTGACGGAAACATTTGACAACTTCGGCTACGACGGAGATTTGCCGGAAAAGGAATTCTTCGAAGACTTTTTCGACGTGCAGGCAGGCGGAAACCAAAGCAAACAACCGACTGCATTGGACGTGGTACTTTCCATGTTTGACAGTTATCTTCAAGGAGAAAAACTGTACGCCGAGATTGCCGCAACACGTCTTAACGACACCGTTGCCACGGCGCAGTTGGCATTGACGCTGGACATTCAGAACACAAAAAACATTGCCGCCGACGTTAAACTGGGCGAAAGCATGTACCTTTCTTATTCTTCGGGAAAGATGTTTGTAACCTATCAGGATTTCAAGGCAAGCACCACCGTTGAGGGCATTCTGCAATTTATCGGCACCCTGTCGGGAGACGATTTGCCTCAAATCGACGCCGAACAACTGCTTGCGCAAATGACGTTGCAAACGGAGGGCGACAAAAACTGCGTTACCATTCCGTTGCAACTTGGCGACATATCGGCGGAAATCAAACTTTTTGCCACAAAAGTTGAAGAAAAGTACACCTTTACGCATGCCACTGCAACGCTTGGCGATGTTAGTTTGAGCATTGTGCCCTGTTCACAGTGGACAATGCCCCAACAAACGGGCGAATATCCGGAAATTTTGGGATTGACGCAACTTATACAAAACGGCGCAATCTCGGCAACGGCAACGGTAGGCGATATATCCGCCGACGTGATGTTTGACATTGCCTCTTGCGCTTTACACGTGAAAATGGGACAACTTACGGCAACGCTGAAAGACAACGTGCTGTTTGCGCAACTAGGTCAGGCGAAAGTCAGATTGGACGTGGACAGTATTCCGCAACTGCTGCAACTTTTCCAACCTCTTTTGGGAGAAAACATCCAAATGCCGCAGTTGTCGTTGCAGGATGTGCTTGCCGCTCTTTCTTCCGTTACCGCACAAAAAACAAAGGACGGCGTGAAATTTTCCGCAACGTTTGAGGACATTTACATTGAGTCTTTGCTTGTTTCGGATGCCGAAGGTTGGATGCTTCACAGCGTAACGGTGCAGTTGTCGGACATTACCGCAACGCTGCAACCAAGCCAAAACCAACTTCCGCAAATAGGAAACGCCGACGAATACACCGACGTAACGCAAATGGCAAAACAATTTGCCCCGTCGATAGTTTCTTTGTTGCAGGCGCAGGGATACAGTGCGGAAATTGACGCCGTGGCAAACGTCGACGGGAAAGATTTTCGCATTGCAGGCAACATTCTCATTGACGGAACGGGCAACGTAAGCGCAGTCGCCGACATTTTTGAAAATGGCGTAACGCTGGCAAACGCCGACATAGTGTTTGCCGACGGCAAAATTTTCCTGCAAATAAACGGCGTGAAAGCCGCCTTTGAACTTCCGCAACAGGGCGAAACAATACCTCTTCAAACGGGCAACGCCACATTGGACGCAATTATCGGGGAAATTACTCGGATTGTAAACAAAATTCAGAATCTGCAACTGTCGCAAGTGGACTTTGCCACGCTGTTGGGCAATCTTACTTACAACAACGGAGTTTTGCAAACAACGGTAAACGGCGCATTTATCGGAGTAGGCACCGTGGACCTTTCGCTGTGGACTGCGGAGGAAAAACTTTCCGCAAAAATAGAACAATTGCGCATTGCCGACATAACCTTGCACGCCACACTGGGCGTGGAGGCAACCTCGCAACAGGTAAGCGTGCCAAATGGCGACGACTACGCAGTGAATCTCAGCGGAAGCGCAAACGGAATAACATTCCAACTCACCGCCGACCTGTTGAAGGGAGAAATTTGCGCCAATGTACAAATTGCCAACGATGTTGTGAAGTTGCTTTACGCCGACGGCACGGCGTACATCAAAACGGGCAATGTGGCAATAAGCCTTGGCAAAGAACAAATTGCACAACTGCTTTCGGAGTTGGGCTTGGATTCCTCTTTGCCCACGACGGACATTGCAACAATTCTCAACTCGTTGCAAATAAACCTCGCCGACAGTACCCCCACTTTGTCGCTGTCCGTAGGTGAAATAACCGTTACGGCACAATTTGAAAGAAATGAAAACGCCGTTACTTTGCAACAGATAACGGCAAATCTCGGCAACTTTACTTTGCAGGCACAGCCTTCGACGGAAAGAGTTCCACCTTTGAACACCGACGGCTTTATTGACGGTGCGCCGCTTGTAGAACAAATTGTTGCGCTTGTCAGACAGTTTTCTCAAGCAAAGGGCGTCGGCGTAAATGTTCAGACGGAAATTACCGTTGACGGCAAGGTGTACTTTGCACAAGTTGCATTGCGTTACCGCAACGGACTGTACATTGACGCCACCGTCAGACAGCAGTCAACCACCGTTGCCGTTGCACAAATCTATCTTGTGGAAGGCACCCTGTACGCCGAAATTAACGGTATACGTTTTGCCGTAGACATTGCAACGCCAGACACTGTCGGAAGTTTTGCGCAAACGCTGGAAAGTCTTAAAGGCTACAACGACGTTTTGGACAGCGTGCTGGACACGCTTTCAGGCGTAACACAAAACATCGAAAACGCCAGATTAGCCGATATCGTGCAGTCTCTTTCCCACGACGGCAATTTTTGGAGAGCGGAAATTGACGGTACAACGTTGGGGCTTAACAAGTTTACCCTTTGCTTTGACGGTACTCCGTCTTTGGAAGTAACAAACCTCGCATTGGGTAAAGTTACCGTAAACAGCCTGAGCGCACAGATAACTGCCGATGTAAATGAAGTTGTGGCACCGCAAAGCAGTTACGTTACAAAACTTGCGGTGAATATCGGAAACTTTGCCACGGCTGTTGCGGAAATAGACATAAGAACAATGTCCGCAAAAGGTACAGTTACTTTGGGAAACACACAAGCGCAATTTGCCCTTGAAAACGGCGTTGTGTACCTTGTGTGCGGACAGGCAAAACTGTGCCTGCCCCTCGACAGGTTGAATCAACTTTTGCAGGAAATTGCCCGCTTTACCGATATCGGAACAACTGCCGACATAACGTTGAACGTAAAAGACATTGTAAACAGCCTGCGTGTGCAACTTTCCGACAACGGATTTGACCTGACGGTTACCGTTGCCGACACCGACGTAACGGTTTGCTTCGACGAAAGGGCGCAACTGACTCATGCCAACGTTGTATTTGGCACGCTTGACATCACGGCAATGCCTACCTCTGTGGAAATTGCCGACGTGGACACCTCGGGCAACTTTACCGACATTGTGGACGTGGCGCAAACTTTTGCTCCGCAAATACAGCAACTTGTAAATGCCGAAAGTTACCTCTTTGAAATTGACGGACAACTGCTTTCAAACGGCTGCACCGTTACCGCAAAAGTGTACCTCAACACCAAAGCAACAAGCGGAGTGCAACTGTTTGCAGACGCAACTCTCAACTACAAGGGTGTAAACGCTTTGAAAGCGGAAATATGGCTGTCGGACGGCGTTTTGTACGCAACGGTGAACGGTTTGGACATTGCGCTTAACGTATCTTCCTCTTCGGAAACAAACCCTTCAAATATACTTTCCGACCTGTACGGCTACAACGAAAATCTGGACGTGTTGCTGGACGCAATAAGCAACGTTGCAACGCTTAAAGACGCCGACATTTCAACGCTTGTGAAGGGCTTCGCCTTTGAAAACGGCGCACTTGCGCTCACTTTTGACGCAAGCATTTTGGGATTGTCGCAATTTGACGCTACACTTTGCGCTACCGACAAACTTGCCCTTTCAGTAAACAATCTGACGGTGGGAGAGGTTTCCGCAAACGTTACCGTCGAAGTAAACTGCAACCCGCAAGCCGTAACGTTGCCCGACAAGGACTTTTCCACCAACCTTATTGTAAAAATAGACGACAACAACATTCTTTACGCACAACTGAATTTGCTGGAAAACATGTACCGCTTCAAGTTGGGCGAACTCAACATCCTGTACAGCAACAACGTGTTTAAGGTGCAAAAGGGGCAGGATATACGTGTGATGGGAGATATTTCGGTAATTTCCGAGATTGTACAGCGCATCGACGACATAGTGAAACAATTTGCCGACCCCTCCGCACATCAGGGCGAATCGTCGGCGTTGCCTTCCGTTTCCCCGGACGTAAAACAACTGTTGGACAGCCTGAACCTCTTTGCAGACGCACAGAAAAACACCCTGACGGCAGAATTGCAGTTGGCGGGTATTCCCGTTACAGTAAACATCAGCGGGGGCGAACAACCGCTAATTACATCGGTAACGGCAAACATCGCCGCTTTGGACAAACAAATAAGCGCAAAACCCAACTTCGAAGAGGTGATTTTCGACGACTTCAACGAGGAATCCTTTGTGCAAATCGACAAAGTGTTGGGCGATTTCCTGCCCACCATTGACGTGCTTATTCACACCAACAGTTGGCGTTTCGACTTCACCCTAGACAGCGAATTTTCGGTAACGCCCAAGGACGGAACGTTACCCTCCGTCTACCGCATAAATGCCGGCTCGTTTGTGGAATTTTACTACAACCGCAACTACGCCGATATGTTTGCGCTCAGGGCGTTTCTGGACGTCAAAAAGGTGGTAAACGGTGTTGCGGAAGACTTTGCAACGTTGGACGCAATGTACATCGACGGCAGAATTTACATCACCTACAACAATACCCTTAAAGTTTCCGCCGAAACGGCAAAAATTGCCGAGTGTGTGGATTTGTTTGACCAACTGCGTGAAGTTGTACCTCAAATAGATGCGTTGCTGAATATGTTGCTTTCGGCAAAGGACGACGCAACGGCAAACGTACAGAAAATAGATTACTCCACCGTTATCAGGCAGGTCGGCTACGCAGACGGCAAGTTCAGCCTGACATTGAACGGGGGCGTTTTGCTCAACGACCTTGGCGACATTTCCATGACCGTCAGTAAAACGCAGTCCAGCCTGGTACTGGATTGGTTGCAAATTTCCTACGGCGAAAACAACCCCTACTCCTCTGCTTACAACCTCACCCTGTGCGGCGTTGCCGTTAGCGCATCGGATTTACAACAGCAGGTAGAGGAAGGCGCACACGACAGGGACAAATACGCAGTAGTTGCGCACATCAAAAACTATCTTGAAACAAACAGTGCCGACAGTCACATTAACTTTGACAGCATAAAAGAACTGCTCAAAGCCCTGTTGGACACGGCGGACAAAACCACTTTTGCCATTGACGGCACCGTTACCGCCGATTTGTCGCTGATAGGAATCATCAAAGAAAACGTGGAAATGGGTTTGAATGCCCGTGTGGACATCTACCCCAAAGACGCAAACGACCCCGAAAGCACCGACTGCGTGTACTTTACGGTGAAACTTTCCCGCCCCAAACAAAGCCTTGTGAGCCTTGTGAACGCCGCTTTCAACGATTACGGAGGGGACAGTTACCTGTACTTCAACGGCGCAACGCAACGCATAACAATCCTGCGCAATTCCTACGTAAAAAGCGGTTGGTTTGGCATAAAAATGGAAGAACGCAACTACTACGCCGAAATGTCGGTGGAAGAATTTGCACAAAATCCGACGGAATACATCCTTCAAATGGTGAATTTCAGCAGTTGGATAAACAACCTTATCACAAAGGACGACGGTGGCGACGGAAACGGCTTGGCAATAGAGGATGTTTTCAAAAACTACTCCTACCAAAACAACACTTTCACTTTGGATTTGGACCTTGCGCCCGTCGATTCCAATTTGGGACTGCTCAACCTTAATATTTTGCACGACGTAACAAACAACGAGATTACAACGGAAAGTGGCGAAACAGTCGTTGAAAGTCAGTTTGTACTGACCAACCTCAACGGAAAAATGTCGTTGTTGAGAGACATGATGCAGTTGTCCCTCAATTTAGACCTCGACAGGCAACCTGTGTACGGCGACGCTACGCACTTTGTTGAAAACGTCCTTTATTGGAATCAAAACGACCACACACCCTCTTCCGTTGCCTTGCGGTAACAGGCGAAATTTGTACTTAATTTTTGTGTGGTTGTCAATGTTTCTTACAACCGTATCATGTTTTTTGAAACATTCTTGCAACCTCTCTCTTAAATTAACGGTTTTTCGTAGATAAAAAAAGGCTGCGTACACAGCCTTTTTTTGTTTTGTCGAATGGAAAAACGGCACAAAAAAAGACTGCTTTTTCGCAGTCTTTTTCAAATTGCAAGTTTATCAGAACATTTCAAGATTTTTACGGAACACCTTTTTGAACTCGAACGCTACCATGCTGGCGGCTTTCATTTCCAATGTTGCGTCCCCTTCCAGTTCCGTCTTCATGATGACGCTGTCCCCCAACACATCGCAACTGATTTCCGAAACGACGTTGCGCATGCTGACGTCCAAAGCCACAGCCAAACGCAAAATGACGGAAAGTTTTTTGACGGCTTCCACGTCTTCGACGGAAAGAATTCCGTTGTATTTTGCCCAATCGGTAACGTTTACCTCTTCCTTGTTGTTTACGTCGGAAACGTAGGAGGCAAGCACCAGATCTTTGTGGGAAATACCGTAAAGATTGCTGTTGAGAATCATGTATGCCGTGTGCTTGGCGTTGTTGTAAAACTTGAAAGTTTTGCCGATATCGTGCAACATTGCGGCAACTCTCAGCACCTTGACGTAGGCACGGGGGAATTTGTGCAGTACACGCAACTGTTTGAACAGTTGTACACACAAATTGAATGTCTGCTCGGCGTGGGCGATGTTCACGCCCATGTGCAAAGCCATGGCGTGCAAACTGTGTCCCAACACGTCGCTGATGGGTTTTTCCAACGTCTGAGGCACTGCGTAGTTGAACATTACCCCTTCACGCAAACCGCTTCCGGAAGAAATTATTTTGGTGAATCCCATGTGGTCTACAAAGGCTTTGATGAAAGCCAAGGCGGCGGGGAACACGTCGGCACGTGCGGAACTCAACCCCTTTATGCGGCGTTTTTTGTCCAAATCCAGCGTGCGAATCATGTTGTAGATGTAATTGAAGTCTTCCACCTGCATGTTGAGGTTGTGCACCATGTCCAGCGGATACTTTTTGACTTTGCACACTATGCGGGCAAGGTTGCGGCAACTTCCTCCGACGCCGATAAGTTGTGTGTCGGGGTCTATCTCTTTGAACCACTCCACTTCGTCGAGTTGCGACTTGACGTAACTTACAATGTCGTCGGAACATTGCTCGGGCGTTTTGTCCGCCGAAACAAACATGTTGGTAAGAGTAACCGCACCGAAAGCAAAAATTTTGGTGTGCAGAATTGTTCTGCGGTTGTAATACACAAGTTTTGTGGAACCTCCGCCTATTTCCATAATAAGTCCACGGGGAATGTCCATGGAATTTATTACTCCCTGATAGACGTAGTTTGCCTCTTCCTCTTCCGACACCACAGTGATGCGTATTCCCGTTTCGTTGTACACGTCAGACAAAAAGGTTTTTTGATTGCTTGCACGGCGCACTGCCGCCGTAGCCACAGCCAACACCTTGTCCACCTTCTTTATCAGACAGATTTCTTTGAACATCTTCAACGTGCTTATGGCCTGCATCATGCGTGTTTGCTTCAAACTTCCGTCCGCTTCCGTTTCGCCAAGACGCACCGCTTCGTGTTGCTCTTCGGCAACGACAAAGTAGCCCCCGTCAAGAACGTCGTAAATGACAAGCCTTGCAGTATTGGATCCCAAATCAATCAACGCAACTCTTTCCATAATGTTTCCCTTTGCCCAAACGGCGAAAATGTAATATGCAAAGTAAAATGCCTTTCAGCGAAAGGAAATTTTACCAAAACTTCCGCAGTTATTATAACACAACAAATTTTCTTTGTATAGATACTTTTTGAAAAAAGTTTCAATTTTCGTCATTTTTTTAACAAATTTTAGGTGTATTTGAAACTAAACACCGTTTTACGGCTCAAATAACAGTTTTGTGTTATTACTTTACAGATATTTACGAAAAAATCTGCAATTAGTGAAAACTGTTCCCTTTTTGGCAAACCTTTATACACAAAAAGACACTACCTAAGCCACATTGCTTGAATGTCAGAGAATGTCGACTGTTTGCAGAAATACCGAAAGATGACTTTTGCCGACGATGACGCCTGCTTGCCACCTGCACTGTTTTCACAACCTTTCAATGCGGTTTTGAATAAAAATTTCCGCAACGACTTAAACAGAAACATCACTGCAACAAAAAAGGCTGCGACAAAAACGCCTCAACCTTAAATGTAACGATTAGTTGTTTGCCGTTTGCAATTCCGGCGCAGAATCCGCCGTCAGCACCATCCAACGCACCTGACGGGAAAGCAGTACCAAAACGCCCATGACAAGCACAATCACCAAGTCCACTATTGTGAAGAGGTTGTACACAAACGCCCATGACAGCGCCGTGTAGCCTTCCATTGCCCAGGAACTGAACACGTAGTAACCGCTGATTACGTGAGCAAAGTACCTCAACACCACGGCTGTTATTGTACCTGTGGCAAATTGGGCAATAACGTCATTCTTCATGAATGTGAATTTTCTGCCTATACCGGCAACGCCGATTGCGCCAAAGGCAATGGGGTAATCCAACAAAACCTGCATAGGTTCATAGAATTGCGGCGACTGAATGAACTGCAAAAATCCGTACACTATGCCTGCGATAAGTCCACGGCGTGTGCCGAACATGTAGGAATACAGTGCCAAAGGCAACAAACTTGCAAAAGTTACCGAACCGCCCTGCGGCAACGAGAAAAACTTTATGTAGGAAAGTGCAAAAGACAATGCAATGCACACTGCGGCATAGGTGAGGGATTTTGCGTTGTACTGCGTGTCTTTTTTTCCGCCAAGCAATGCAAGCGTTACTATTACGCCTACAAGTATTGCCGAAAACAGGTACATTTGCCATGAAGACAGCGGCACGTAGTCTTCCTCGGGTTTGATTACAAACAGCAACACTACTGAATACGCCACCCCCACAGCGAGGCACGCCCATGCGGTAATTTTGAAGGCACGTTGAGAGTACTTTTTGATGACAAGGCATCCAATACAAGCCAACACGGCAAATACCAGCAATGCCACGATGAGCCAATAATTTGTGTTGATTTCGCCGCCCCAAACGTCTTTGAGAATTTTGAGCGAACCAATCGTGGCAATTACTCCCACCGAGTAGCCTATTGTCAACCCTGCAATAAGTTTGCGAGCGCCTTTGAGATAGATTTCGTCACGATTGCGTATTACCACGGCATAGATGGCAATAAACAGGAAAAACGCAATAGTAACGTACAGTGCAATGGTCGCAACGACATCGGTAGCCTCGCCGAAAAAGTCGAGGTAATCTTCCAGTTGCGCCGAAGTGAGATAGTCTTTCATTTTTTCCTCCTTGCAAAAAAAAGTTTTCAACCGTTAAGCCGAAAACTTGCATGGAGCATAAATATTTTGCTATTCGTGCTTCCTTACGCAAGTACTGACTTGACAAGTTCGAAGGGTATTTCTCAGCTGAATTTATCAGCACCCCTAGCCGTTTCAGCATAACACAGCAGTAAAATAATGTCAAACAAATACGCAAAAATGCAGAAAAATGACGTGAAATCTAAAACACCGCTGTTGCCTTTTGCGTTACGCAAATACCCATTGATTTTCAAAGCCGTGTCGGACGTTGTTTAGACGTTGGCGGAAGCGTGCCAAACGCCTGCGCCGACGTTTGAATGCGTCTCTGGGACTTTCAAAACATTTCAAAAACTTGCAAACAAAAAACCGCAAGGTTTACGCCGTTGCGGTTTTGATACTTTCAACTTAAAAATTGAATTGTAATGCTTCATGTACCGCTGTTGCCTTTTGACACCACTGTTGCCTTTTGCGTGGCAAAAATACCCCTTGGTTTTCAAAGCCGTGTCGGACGTTGTTTAGACGTTGGCGGAAGCGTGCCAAACGCCTGCGCCGACGTTTGAATGCGTCTCTGGGACTTTCAAAACATTTCAAAAACTTGCAAACAAAAAACCGCAAGGTTTACGCCGTTGCGGTTTTGATACGTTCAACTTAAAATTGGGAATTTTACGGTAAGGAACTTGTTTTGTACCGAATTTTCACAACCGTGTGAAAAATTTGCGTCAAAGAATTTTGAATACCTGAGAAAAAAGGTAGATAAGTCCGTACATAACCACCTGACTGCCGAAGTAGATCCAGATGGAATATCTTCCGCAAAAGGTAACGGGGGAAACCCACTTTTCGTTGACTGCGGGAAACAAACTTTTCCTTTCCTTGTACAGCAAACGTCCAAGGAAGGCGCCCACCAAAAACCAGCCGAAATCGGGAAAAAACGCCAGATAATCGCCGCCTGTAAACTTGACAAACCCTTCGGTGTACTTGTGTTCCGCAAGGAAATACCACATGGGATTGTCGTTGGTCCAGGGGGAATTGTCGGCACAGCCCCCCACAACAAGTACCGTAATGGTAACGGCTGCCATTGTCCAACCGAAAACGTTTTTCTTCCAAGGTTTGTCGCACTTGCTCCACGCCCACTCTATTGCCGACCACAGCAACACCGAAAGGGCAATGACGTGAATAACGTTGAAGTAGATGGTCAAATTTTGCCTTATCACGGCGGAAATTGCGTAGGTAACGGAGGTGAACAGCAAAGAAAACGCAATCATTTTCACCGCACGCATACCGTTACTTCGTGAAAAACTGCAAGAAACGCCGCTGGTGAACACAAACATGGTAACAAACACGTCGTGCGTTGTTTCTCGCAGCACGCCGCCGTAATACTTTGAGGAAAGTTCGTACAGCCATGTGAAAAGTCCGCTTTTGTAGGGTCCCATGTCGGACACGTCCCACATGAAGTGGTCCCACACCACAAAAAGTATCATCAGACCTCTCACAAAGTCCACTTCCCACACACGTTTTCGGGCAGGCGTTGCCACAATTTCATCCACCGTTTTTTCAATGTCGGTGCGTGAGCATTGGACGTCTTGCTGCGTCGACGTTATTTCCGTTGCATCTTTTGATGTGTTTTTGCTCACGTTGCACCTCACTTGTACACTTCGTCTATCGTACCCCCGCCAAGACAGCGTGTTTCATCGTAGAACACGACAAACTGTCCCGGCGTTACCGCACGTTGTTTTTCCGCAAACTCCACACGGACACGGTTTCCCTCCAGAAGGCTTACGGCAACATCCTGATCTTCCTGCCTGTAACGAAACTTAGCCTTGCAGGAAAATTCTTTTCCCGGCGCAGAGGGAATCCAATTCAGTCCGCTTGCCACAAGAGAAGAGGACATCAGCACGCTTTCGTCGCCGTGCGACACCACCAAAAGGTTGCGTTTCATGTCCTTTTCCGCAACAAACCAACGTCCGCACCCTTCGCTTGTGCCACCCAAGCCCAGACCACGGCGTTGACCCAACGTGTAGTACATAAGCCCTATGTGTTGCCCCACGACGTTGCCTTTGGTATCCACGATTTTTCCCGGCTGATTGGGCAGATAGGTTTGCAAAAAATTGCGGAAGTTGCGTTCTCCTATGAAACAGATGCCTGTGCTGTCCTTCTTTTTGGCGTTGGAAAGTTGCAGTTTTTCGGCAATTTCCCTCACTTCCTTTTTGGTTACGTTGCCCAAAGGAAAAAGCACGTCGGCAAGTTGCTGTTGCGAAAGTTGATTGAGAAAATAAGTCTGGTCTTTGGTGCGGTCGGCGGCTTTAAGCAGGTAATGAACACCGTTTTCGTGGGAAATTCCGCAATAATGCCCCGTTGCTATGTAGTCGGCGCCCATCGCCTTTGCGTACTGCAAAAACGGACCGAATTTAATTTCCCTGTTGCACAACACGTCGGGATTGGGGGTGCGCCCCTTGCTGTATTCTTCCAAAAAGTAGGAAAACACCCTTTCCTTGTACTGCTTGGCAAAATTTACGGAATAGTACGGTATGCCTATTTTGTCGGAAACACGTTTGACGTCTTCAAAGTCCTGTTCCGCAGTGCAGCAACCTTCCTCCGTTTCTTCCCAATTGTGCATGAACAAAGCCACTACGTTGTAGCCTTGCTGTTTCAAAAGCCAAGCGGACACGGCGCTGTCAACACCGCCGCTCATTCCCAAAACCACAGTTTTCATTTCACTTTTTTCTTCTTGCCTCTGACGAACGCACAATGCGTTTCAAAGTTTCTATCGTTTCTGCGTTGTTGTCGGTGGTCATCACCAACTCCAACAGTTCTTCCGTAGCCTGAACGGGGTCTTCCCGTGAAAGCATCCTGCGTATAAGATAGGTGCCTTCCAACTGTTCCTGCGTGAGAAGCATGTCTTCTCGGCGGGTGCTGCTTCGGTTGAGGTCGATTGCAGGGAAAATGCGTCTTTCCGACATCTTGCGGTCAAGTTGAATTTCCATGTTGCCCGTACCTTTGAATTCCTCGTACACTATGTCGTCCAAGCGGCTGCCCGTGTCGATGAGGGCGGTAGCCAAAATGGTAAGACTGCCTCCGTTGCGTATGTTTCTGCCTGCGCCGAACATCTTTTTGGGTTCCTGCAAGGCGGAAATGTCCAAACCGCCGGTGAGCGTTCTGCCCGATTGCTCCGCAGTTTGGTTGTACGCTCTTGCAAGACGGGTGATGCTGTCCATAAGAATCATCACGTCCTGCCCCTGTTCCACACGTCTGCGTGCGTTGGAAAACACCAATTCCGCCACACGGGTGTGATTTTGAGGAGGTTGGTCGAAGGTGGAATACACCACTTCGCAATCCACGCTTTCCTTGAAATCGGTAACTTCTTCCGGACGCTCGTCTATCAATAAAACCGTGAGATGAATTTCTGGATTGTTTTTACGCACTGCCATGGCGATTTTTTTGAGCAACACCGTTTTACCCGTTTTGGGGGGCGCAACTATCAAACCACGCTGACCTTTTCCGATGGGAGCGACAAGGTCCAACGCCCTCAACGAGTAATCTTTCCTGTCGCTTTCCAACACAATGCGCTCGTTGGGAAAACACGCCTCCAACGAATCGAAAGGCACACGCTTGATGGAATTGCAAGGCTCGTCGTTTATTTCCTGTATGAAAATTGCCGTGGGGGCAGCCTTGTCGGGATACTGATGAAGCAAAACTTTCAGTTTGTCGCCCGATTTGAGGTTCATTCGGGTGATGACGTTTGCCGAAAGGTAGTAATCTTTGCCCGGCGTGGACGAGTAGTTGTGGGTACGCACAAAACCGTAGCCGTCGGGCATTATTTCCAAAATTCCGCACCGTGGAAAGGATTTGTCCACGTTGTCGTTGGAGGGAGTGTCGTCCACCATTGTAGGTTCTGCCTGACTGACCTTTCCGCCCTGCCTTTTGGTGGGACGTCCCGTCTTAATACGTTCTTCCGGTTGCAACTGTCCGTTGTAGGAAGCCACAATCAACGTGATGAGTTCCTCCCTTTTGCGGTTGCGTGGTACAATACCGAAATCTCGTGCCACCTCACGCAAAGCAGGCACAGTCAATTTGTTGATTTCTTCCAACAATTGTTCCAAAGAAGCGTAATATTCAGACATCCGAAAACCTCCGACAATACAAAAAATAACGGGCGAACCGCCAAAATGATGCAAATTACAAATTCGATCAGGAAAAACCTTCAAAACTTTTGCAGTGTGTAAATTGAAACAAAATAAAGAAAAGTTTTACTCCTGCATTATATTATAAATTATTTCCTTTGTCAATGACAATAACACCTGCGTCAAAGCAAATAAAGGCAAAATTTGTCGATTAAACTTGCACAAGCCAACAGAACATTGCAAACCGCTACACTGTTGCAACAAAACCTGCGCATACGTATTCGACGTGCTGAAAACGGCAAAGCCATGCGGTAAACGCCACGCTTCAACGCATTTTTGCAAGGTTTAATGTGTTTTCGTTAGCCTTTGCGAAAAACCCGTCAGTTTGCCGTCGTTTTTACGCAGTTTTGCTTTTTTTCAAACTTTCTTTGCACAAATTGCAAATTACATTTGACATTTCAACGCAAAAGTTTTATACTGTTGTTCGGTAAAAATATTGGGGTATAGCCAAGCGGTAAGGCAACGGATTCTGACTCCGTCATTTCGCAGGTTCAAATCCTGCTACCCTAGCCATACGGAAGGCGACGTCCTTTAGGTCGCAAAGAAAAGTGTGCTTTGTTGGCACACTTTTTTCTTTTCTCCCATTTTGCCGTGCCTTCCTCTTACGGCAAATTGTACCTAAGTGTAAATCTGAAAGTATAATTCACCACTTTATTCTTTTTTCAGGTGTTGCACTTGAAAGTACAATTTTCCTACAAAAAAATATGCCGTGTTTCCACGGCATATTTTTTGTTTTGCCTTTAACAACAAAATTGTTGTTTGAATTTTCTCTGTGCGTTACTCGGCTTTTGCTTCCGCTTGTTTTGCGGCTTCTGCCTGTTCGGGGTGAACGTACTTGATGCAATGTCTGGGACAACCTTCCAAGCACTTTCCGCAATGAGAACATTTGCTGTAATCGATGATGGGAACGTTGTTTACAAGGTGAATTGCACCTGTGGGGCAGTTTCTTTCGCACTTTCCGCAAGCGATGCAACCCGCCTGACACTTGTTCATTACGTCCTTACCACGGCACTCCGACGAGCAAGCAACGTACACCGTTGCCGACACGGGAACACGTTTGATAAGTTTTTTGGGACAGGTCTGAATACACAAACCGCAGGAACGGCACAAATCGGGGTCAACGTGAGCGTAGCCGTCGTAGCACTCGATAGCCATGTAGGGGCAAACGTCAACGCAACTGCCGCTTCCCATACAACCTGCGTCGCAGGCTTTTCTGCCACCGGCAAGCATATTTTGACTTACGCAGTTGCCGTAGCCCTGATAGGCGTACTTGTCCTGACATTTGTTACCGCCGCAGCAGGAAACTACAGCAATTGTAGGCTCCGTTTCACCGCTGTAAGCGATACCGAGAATGTTGGAAATTTCAATTTGATTTTGTTTTTTGGTCTGACCGCAACTGTCAAGTTTTGCCGTGCCTTCCACGAGTGCTTTGGCAAATCCGGCGCAACCGGGATGTCCGCAAGCGCCACAGTTGGAACCTGCAAGCAGGTTTTCCACTTCCTTGACACGGGGGTCTTCCTTTACCTGACAAAAGCGGGAAATGATTACTATCAGCACACCCAGCAAAAGAGATACAACCAAAAGTATTGCGGCGGCAATTCCCAGCGACGCCCATTGAATATCACGTCCGATTGCCGAAAACATCAACAATTCCATTTTTTACCTCCTTAGCCCACAAGTGTGAAGATGTAAAACGCCATTGCCATGAAGCAAGCCGTAATCATGGACATGGGGAAACCACGCAAAGGCTTTGCCACCTGCAAATTGTCCACCTTTTGACGGAGTCCCGCCATGATGACTATTGCAAGGGTGAAGCCCAATCCGTAAAACAAACCGGAAAGCACCGCTTCGCCGTAGGAATTTGCCATGTAGATTTCCACAAACTTGCCGAACAACACGTCTTTAAGCACAAAGTGTGCGCTTTCGGCAGTTGCCGTTGCAATAACCGTTTCGGCAATACCCAAAATTGCGCAGTTGGTGGTAACCAAAGGAAGGTAGATTCCCAAAGCGGAGTACAGCGTGGGGGTGAATTTTTTCAAAATCATTTCCAGCATCTGCACCAACGCCGCAATAACAAGGATGAATACCAAAATTTCAAGGTACTGCAATCCGAGAGGCAACAGTATGAATGTGTAGATAGGGTAGGTAACAACGCAGGTGATAACCATCACTGCCGTTACCGCAAGTCCCATACCGAGGGCGGAACTTGTCTTTTTGGAAACGCCCAAAAACGGGCAGATTCCCAAAAACTTTACAAGAATGAAGTTGTCGGCAAACAGCGCCGCTACGATAATACCAAGTACGTCCATATTATTCAGCCTCCTTTACAACTTCCGTTGTTGCAGCGTGCTTAGCCGCAATGTGTCTTGCCTTGCGTTCCACTGCGTTGTAGCAAAGGGTAAACACGGCAATAAACAAACCGTATGTGAGGAATGCGCCTGCGCTTTGAGAGAAGAAACTGATGGTGAACTTATTGGGATCATCTTTACCCCACAGTTCAAGGCCGAACAAAGTTCCTCTGCCCAACACTTCACGCACCATACCCATGAGGGTGATGGCAAGTGTAAAGCCGATTCCCATAAACAAACCGTCAAGAGCCGATTCGCCAACGGGGTTGTGGGATGCGAAACTTTCCGCACGTCCCAAAATGATGCAGTTTACCACAATCAACGGCAGGAACACACCCAGACTGTCGTACAAATCGGGCAGGAATGCTTCCATAGCCATGCGGACAATGGTAACAAAAGTTGCAATAATTACGATGAAGCAGGGAATACGTACTCTGTCGGGAATGATGTTGCGCAACAGTGAAATTATCACGTTGCTGCACACAAGCACGAAGGTAACTGCCACACCCATGCCCAGACATTGCGCTGCCGCTACCGTCATTGCCAATGTGGGGCAGGTTCCCAACACAAGTTTGAAGGTGGGATTTTGTCTTACAACGCCGTCAAGGGCAATTTCTTTGAATCTGTTCAATTTCATTTGTCCAACCTCCTTATTCCGCTGCGACAGTGGCGTCAAACTGCGCCAAAGCCGCTTTCACCGCTACGGTGATAAGGTTTGCCGATTGAGTTGCGCCAGCCACGTGGTCGGATGTGTAGATGCCGTCCACCGTTGCGGACGTTGCCCCCACAAGGCTTGTAGCCAACTTGTCGGTGTCTGCCTGAGAAGGTGCTCCGGGTACGTAACCGTCGGTTGCAATTTCTATTGCGGAAACTTTTCCCGCACCGCCGTCGTTTGTTACCGTTACTTTCAGTACATAGGTGGAAGGAACGGTTCCGATGCCAAGTCCTGCCACTGTGTACACGGTGCTGTCGGCGCCTGCTTCCACGGATGTGGTAAGAGCAAATGCAGTGTAACTACCGAGAGTTGTTGTGTACAAAGGTTTGGACTGAACTGCCAGCAAAGCGGCGTCGCCGTCGGCAACGTTTTCGCTCGTAACAATGCCGCTGTCGGTTACGACAATAATCTTGATGCCGTCGCCTTCGCCGTACACAAATGCCTGAACGTCGCCCTTGTCGCCCGTTCCCGTGAACAGGTAACTCAAAGTGTCGGTGTCGGTGGAAAGAAGAGTTGCCACCGTACCGCTGCCTGCGTTAGCGGAAAGCACGTTTCCACGTCCCGTAAGCGTGTAGGATGCGTAGTCGGCACCCAGCAAATCCATCACCGCTTGAAGTGCTTCGCCTTCGGGGTTGGAACCGAGTCCCAAAGCGTTCATGCAGTAGTAACCTGCCATGTTGATGGCGTTGCAGATTGCCATTTCGGAATAGGTTGCACCGCTACCGAATCCGTTTCCGACGCTGACCGATTGAACTTCGGAAATGGAATCGCCGATGAACCATGTTTTCTGATGATTGCTTGTGATGTTGCCTATGAAGGACTGTCCTTCGTTGGCTACAATCGTCCAGCCTGCAATCGTGGGATTTTCGCCGCCTGTAACGGCAACGTAGATTGTAATGGTACCGCTACTGAAACCGCCGATACCTTTTGTTTGCAAAATGTAGGCTCCGTCGGTGGATTTAAACACGCTCAGAACTTCGCCGTAGGTGGCGTTGGAGGAGTATTTGCTGTCCAGAGCCACTTCTTCCGCCAAAGAGAACTCGGGATAAATCTTTCTCATGGCACGGTTGAACTTTTCCTCTTCCGTAACGTACAGAAGGTCGTTGCACAAAGCCAGCAACAAACAGCACACAAGGCAGATTACCACCAAAACGGCAACAGCCTTGACAGCCTGCAAAGCCGTTCCCTTTTCGTTGTTGTTGACATCCTTTACGATATTTGTTTTTTCAGCCATTTTACTTCGCCTCCTTTTTTACTCTTTGAGGTCTTACATAGCCAAAGGGCTTGCGAAGAATAAACTTGTCGATGAGGGGAACAAGCAGGTTCATGAGCAAAATTGCAAAGGACACCGCTTCGCCCTTTACGGCACGGCGCAACACAGCCGTAACAATTCCCAACAAAACGAAGTAGATGTAGTTGCCCAGTTTGGTGTTGGGGGTAGTTACAAAATCGGTAGCCATGAACACCGCACCGAGGATAAGTCCGCCGGAAAGAATGCTGGGAAGGAAGGAACCCCACGCCTGCGTGAAGTATTCGCCCACCATAACGCTGTTTACCGAACCGTTTGCTTCGGCAAAGGCTGCGCACTTGTCGTACCAGACGAGAAGCACTGCCACAACGCCCGTCGTAAGGATGTACACCAAAGGCCAACGGAAGTTGAGGATTCCTCTTACCACAAGGTAGATACCGCCGATGATGAGGGCAAGTTTGCACGTTTCACCGATACAGCCGGGAACGCCCGTTCCGAGGAAGAGGTCGAGGTTTGTGAGGGTGTTGCCTCCCGTTTGTGCGCCGAACAACGCCTGCAAGGGGGTTGCGCCCTGAATGTAACCGCCTGTGATGGGGGAAAGCACTTTGGAAGCGTTTCCGCTTTCGTTTACAAAGTACATTGTTCCGCCAAACGCCGCCCCAAAGGAAATGAATGCGAAAATTCTGCCCGTGATTGCGGGGTTAACGATGTTTTTGCCCGTTCCGCCAAACAGCATCTTGACAACTACGATGGCAAAGATGCTGGCAAGCATGGGAACGTACCATTTGGAATTGGCGTACATGTTCATGCCCACAAGCATACCCGTTACCAACGAAGAAAAGTCAAACTGATCCAAAATTTCCTTGAAGGACTTTCTGCAACAAAGCAGGTACACAAATTCCGCAAGCACTGCGGAAATAGATGCGATGGCAAGTTGAAGCAATGCGCCCCATCCCAAAAGGATGCAACCTGCAATGCATGCGGGAACAAGCGCTATGCACACTTCCGCCATTACCTGTCTGGTTGTGCGCTTGGATCTGATTTGCGGAGAACTGGAATAAATGTAGGTACTCATATTACTTCTTCCTCTCCTTCATTTTCATTTTTGTAAGTCTTACGCTTTGAACGATGGGACGTTTTGCAGGACAAACATAAGCGCATGTTCCGCATTCGAAACAGTTCATGGCGCCGTACTTCACGGCGTTGTCCACGTCGCCTACCGTGGCGTAAAAATCGATGTACATGGGCATGAGGTGCATGGGGCAAACGGTTGCGCAACGACCGCAGTTGATGCAGTTGGTGGGCAAAACGGTGCTTGCTTCCTTGTCCGTCAAAGCCAGAAATCCGCTGTCCGTCTTGGTTGTGCAAACGTCAAGTCCCGCAAGGGAAAATCCCATCATGGGGCCGCCGGACACAAGTTTGACGGTGTCGTCCTTCAATCCGCCGCAAAATTCCACAATGGAAGTCAGCGACGTACCGATACGCACTTCGATGTTTCTGGGTTGGCTGATGCCTCTGCCGGAAACTGTCATGACACGTTTGTAGAGGGGAACGCCGTTCACAACTGCGTCGTACACTGCGTACGCCGTGGAAACGTTGTTTACAATGCATCCCACCGCTGCGGGAAGTCCTCCGACGGGAACTTCACGGTTGACGCAGGCTTTGATGAGCGTCTTTTCCGCACCTTGGGGGTACTTTTTCTTGAGCAAAACCACCACAATGTCCCCTTCACGTTTGGGGTCCTTTTCGCCGACAACGCCGTCCAACGCCACAAGCGCCGCATAGGCTTCCATCTTGTTGGCTTCGATGCCGATGTACACATTGGGTACGTTGCAGGCAGTTGCCAACAAACGCACGCCCTGAACAAACTGTTCGGTACGTTCAATCATCACACGGTTGTCGCAGTTGAGGTAGGGCTCGCATTCCGCAGCGTTGATAATCAACGAATCGACGGGATCTTTGGGCTGAATTTTCACAGCCGTGGGGAATCCTGCTCCGCCCATACCGACAATGCCCGCTTCGGCAATTCTGTCGATAATTTCCTGTCTTGTGGGGTTGTGCAACGCAGGCATCAACTGCACGTCCTGTTTACCGTTTGACTTGATGTGCAGGTAGTCCACCGTTGCTCCCTGTGCATTCTTGCGCTTTTCTACGCCCACAACTTCTCCGCAGATGGGAGAATGAATGTTGGCAGACACAAACGACGACGCTTTTGCCACAAGTTGACCTTCCTTAACTTCCTCCCCCGCTTTCACTACAAGTTCGGCAGGCTTGCCGATGTGTTGTGAAAGGGAAACGTAGTAGTCGGCTACTATGGGCATTTGCTCTATCGCTATGTTTTCCGAAAGCGACTTGTTGTCGGGGATATGTACTCCGCCCCTGAATGTTTTCATAAAAGCAAATACGCCTCCTTATTTTTATAGAGATGGTCAAACTCCACCTTCCAATTAGTTATTTTAGCATAGCGAAAAAAAATTGTAAACCAATGAGTACTATTATTTAAGTATAAATTAAGGTAAATTATATTAAACAAATTAAATTGTGCTGAAATAAAAAGGCAAAAGCATTGAAAAACGCCAAATGCCGAAAAAAATGCTGTCGGAAAAACTCTCTCGGCACAAATCAGCACAACAAAACTCATTTGCAAAAAAACAGCACGTCAATACCAAATCGCAACAAATACCGTCAAAGTTTGCGAAAACCTGCCATTAGAGGAATGCGGACGTTCCGCACGTTTTCCCTTCCGCAAACCGTGCAAAGAGTACAACAGAAAATCTATTTCTTAAAAGCAAACTATTTTACGGGAAGCAATCAAACTCTTACACGAACAGCATTGAAAAGTCTTTCACGACATTAGGAAAAGACTTGTTCTGTTTCCCAACAGAAAACTTTTTCACGGACAGCATTAAAAACTTTTTGCACTGCATAAGGCAATTTTAATTGTGTTGATACGTCAGAATTTGTAAAAATCTGCCATTAGAGGAATGCGGACGTTCCGCACGTTTACCCTTCCGCAAACCGTGCAAAAACAACAGTTGAAAATCTGTTGTCCAAAAGCAAACTCTTTTGCGGGAAGCAATCAAACTCTTACACGAACAGCATTGAAAAGCCTTTCACGACATAAGGAAAAGACTTGTTCTGTTACCCAAAAGAAAACTTTTTCACACAAAACACAGCATTTCGGGGCAACAAAAAACCGACGGGGTTACCGTCGGTTTTTTGTTTTTGTGAGGTTACTTCAATTCGGCAAAGTACTTGATTGTCTTTACCATTTGAGTTGTGTAACTGTTTTCGTTGTCGTACCAAGCAACAACCTGAACCTGATAGGTGTCGTCGTCGATTTTTGCCACCATTGTTTGTGTGGAATCGAACAGGCTGCCGTATCTCATTCCGATGATATCGCTGGAAACGATCATGTCTTCGTTGTAGCCGTAGGAATCGGATGCAACGCTCTTCATGTAAGCGTTGATGCTTTCCGGCGTGATGTCGTGTCCCTTAACAACGGCAACAAGAATTGTTGTGCTGCCCGTGCAGGTGGGAACACGTTGCGCCGAACCGATGAGTTTCTTGTCAAGTTCGGGAATTACAAGTCCGATAGCCTTTGCTGCGCCCGTTGTGTTGGGAACGATGTTTTGTGCTGCCGCACGTGCACGGCGAAGGTCGCCCTTGCGGTGAGGTCCGTCCAAAACCATCTGGTCGCCGGTGTAGGCGTGAACGGTTGTCATGATACCGCTCTTGATGGGAGCGTAATCGTTCAAAGCCTTTGCCATGGGAGCAAGACAGTTTGTTGTGCAGCTTGCTGCGGAAATGATTGTATCTTCAGCCTTCAAAATGTGTTCGTTTACACCGTAAACAACGGTAGGAAGGTCTTTTCCTGCGGGAGCGGAAATTACAACTTTCTTTGCGCCTGCGTCGATGTGAGCCTGACTCTTTTCCTTGGAGCAGTAGAAACCGGTGCATTCCAACACCACGTCTACGTCAAGTGCTTTCCAGGGAAGGTTTACAGCCTTGGGTTCGGCATAGATGGTAATTTCTTTTCCGTCAACCGTGATAGAACCGGGTGTAACAACGGTTTTTCCGTCTTCTGCAAGAACGGGATCCTTGTGTGTAACGGTGTGTCCCATAGCAACGTAGTTGCCTTGAGCCGTGTCGTACTTCAACAGATGAGCAAGCATCTTGGGGCTTGTCAAGTCGTTGATGGCGACAATTTCGTAACCTTCGGCACCAAACATCTGACGGAAAGCCAAACGACCGATACGTCCAAAACCGTTGATTGCAACTCTTACATTTTTCTTAGCCATTTTTGAGTTACCTCCAAAAAAATTTCTGTTTGGTTTCACAATTCCTGTTTACTTAAAACAAGCATTGTGGTACAATACCTTTGTTATTATAGCATAGCAAAAAATGTTTGACAACAAAACTTTTGGGAATTTTCCATAAATTTACACTTTGTCGACATAGAAAAAATTTATCTCGGAGGAAAAAATTATGCCACTTGTAACATCCAAAGAAATGTTTGAAAAGGCCTACAAAGGAGGCTACGCAATTGGCGCATTCAACGTCAACAACATGGAAATGATTCAGGCAATTGTGGAAGCGGCAAACGAATGCCGTTCGCCTGTAATTTTGCAGGTTTCCGCAGGCGCAAGAAAGTACGCAAACCCCGTGTACCTCAAACATCTTGTGCAGGCAGCAGTGGAAACAACGGACATTCCCGTTGTAATGCACCTCGACCACGGCGCAGATTTTGAAATCTGCAAGGCGTCCATCGACGGCGGTTTCACGTCGGTAATGATTGACGCTTCCTCTAAACCTTGGGAAGAAAACATCGCCCTCACCAAACAGGTTGTCGAGTACGCACATGCACACGGCGTTGTTGTGGAAGCGGAACTTGGAAAACTTGCAGGCGTAGAAGACGACGTAAAGGTGGAAGCACACGACGCACTGTTCACCAGCCCCGACGAAGTGGAAGAATTCACCGCACGCACGGGTATCGACAGCCTTGCCATCGCCATCGGCACCAGCCACGGTGCTTACAAGTTCAAACCCGGACAAGACCCCAAACTGCGTTTGGACATTTTGGAAGAAGTGGGCAGACGTTTGCCCGGTTTCCCAATCGTTCTGCACGGAGCAAGCAGTGTTCCGCAGGATAAGGTGGCAATCATCAACCAGTACGGCGGAAGCATGCCCAACGCCATCGGTATTCCCGAAAGCGAATTGAAAAAGGCCGCAAAAATGGCAGTGTGCAAAATCAACATCGACAGCGACCTGCGTGTAGCATTCACGGCGGCAATAAGAAAGCACTTTGTGGAACACCCCGACCACTTCGACCCCAGACAGTACCTCGGCGACGCCAGAACAATGATGAAAGAAATGGTAAAGCACAAGATTGTGGACGTACTGGGAAGCGCAAACAAAGCGTAATGCACCGCTTTTGCACCAAAAAATTGCACACGGTACAAAATTTTTGATACAAAAAACAAAAAATCTCACTTCGCAAGCAAGTGAGATTTTTTTGTCGTTTTTTACCCTTTGCAACCGCAAAAAGGCAAACACTTTTTTAATTTACCGCAACAGGCGTTAAAAACAATTCTTTCCGTTGTTGCAACACAAAAGTTCACCGTTGTTTGCGAAAGCGTGCCACCCGTGTTATTTGCAACAACAAAGCGTTGCCACCTGACAACGCTTTGTGAATGTTTGTGCGACAAATTGAAGTGAGGGCTTCCACGTTTTTCAACGCACGTTACTTACACAGTTCTTCCAACTGCGCCAAAGTGTCTTCAAAGGATTTTGCCACAATTTTGAAGGGTTCTTCGCTTGTAAGGTCAACACCCGCCACTTTAAGTTCCGAAACGGGGTCCATGCTGCCGCCCAAAGAAAGGAATTTCTTGTAGTTTTTCACGGCGGATTCGCCCTCTTTCAAAATCTTTTCGGCAATACACACGGCGGAGATAATGCCCGTAGAGTACTTGTAGACGTAAAATGCACGGTAGAAGTGAGGAATTCTCGCCCATTCGTACTTGATTTCATCGTTGTGATGCACCGCTTCGCCGTAATACATTTTGTTGAGTTTAAGATATTCGTTGCACATCACTTCCGCTGTGAGAGGTTGTCCCTTTTCCACAAGTTCGTGGGTGATTTGCTCGAATTCCGCAAACATAGCCTGACGGTACATTGTTGTGCGCAGCATGTCCAGGTAGTACTGCAACAGATATTTTTTGATTTTCACATCCGTTACCGTAGAAAGCAGGTACTTCAAAAGCAACACTTCGTTGCATGTGGACGCCACTTCCGCCACAAAAATTTTGTAGTCGGCTTTGGCGGCAGGTTGCGCCTTTTCACTGTAATAGGTGTGCATGGAGTGTCCCATTTCGTGGGCAATGGTGAAAATGTCGTGAGTGGTCTTTTGGTAGTTCAAAAGCATGTAGGGGTGAACGCCTGCAACGCCCATGGAATAGGCTCCGCTGCGTTTGGTGGGCGTTTCGTACACGTCAATCCAACGGTTGTCAAATGCCTGCTGCACTACTTTCAGATAGTCTTCGCCCAAGGGGGCAAGTCCCTTTTTCACAAGTTCGCAAGCCTCTTCGTATTCGCAGGAGATGTCGGCGTCCTCGAAAATGGCAACGTACAAATCGTACATGTTGAGCGTTTCCAATCCCATCAGTTTTTTGCGCAGGGCAATGTAGTGATGCAACGGTTGGAAACTTTCGTGCATGCATTTGATAAGGTTGTCGTACACCTTTTTGTCTACCTGTTCGTAAAAGAGAGCCGATTCCATCGTGCTTTGGAATTTTCTTGTCTTTGCACGGAATACGTCGGCTTTAACGCTTCCTTCGTACAGTCCCGCAAGAGTGTTGATTACGTTGATGTAGGCTTTGTAGTAGGTTTCGAAAGCAAGTTTACGCACGCTTTGGTCTTTGTCCTGCAACAGCGTGGAATAGGCGCCGTGTCCCAACTTTACCTTTTCGCCACGTACCGTTATTTCGTCAAACTTGATGTCGCCGCTGTCCAGACGGTTGAACACTTCCTGAAATTGTCCGGAAAACGCCCCTACGTTTGCGAGAATTTTTTCCTCTTCGGGGGAAAGAATGTGCGCCTTGCCTGCCAGAATGTTTTTGAGGGAAACGTCGTAGTCGGAAAATGCGGGGTCGTTGATGAAACTTTCAAGTTGTTCGTCGGGAATTGCGGAAATTTCCGGCGAAACAAAGGAAAGCGCCGCACTGTACTGCGTAAGCAACCCGTACACACGGGAATATCTTGCCTGCTTTTCGCCGTCCTGACTGTCTTCGTTGTAACTCATGTAGGCGTAGCAGTACAACTTGCCAAGTTCCACATCGAAACTGTCGGAACGTTTCAAAAATTCCAGCAAATTGTTGCGGTCTGCCAGTTTGCCCTTGTAGGAAGCAAGTGTCGGATACTCGGCGGAAAGTTTTTCAAATGTCTTTTCCCAATCGGCAGGGGTGGCAAAAATGTCCCCCAAATTCCACTTGTATTTTTCGGGAATGTCTTTTCTGTGAGTGTATGCCATTTTTATTCTCCTTTATTTTACAATCTCTTTGAGAAATTTCAGATACTCATCTTTGAAACGTGGGTCGGACAGGGCGTACTTTGTAAAACCTTTGATGTAGCCCAACTTGTCGCCGAAGTCGAAACGTTCCCCTTCAAATTCGTACACGAAAATACCGCCGTTTTTAGCCATTATCTGCAAACTGTCGGTGAGGTAGGTTTCGTTGCCACGCTTTTCGGGAGTTTTTTCTATCACGTCAAATACGTCCGGCGTAACAATGTACCTTCCCAAAGGTGCAAGAAGACTGTAAATGTCCTCTTCACGTTGCGGTTTTTCCACAATGTCGTCAATTTTGTGCAGACGTCCGTAACTTTCCACAATTTTGCATGTGGCGTACTTTTTGATTGCCTCTTTAGTTACCGCCTGCACACCCACCACCGTTTTGTTGCACTTTTCAAACGCTTCCGTCATTTGCAACGTTACGGATTTTTCCGACAGCATCACGTCGTCGCCGTTAAGCACAACAAATGGTTGTCCGTCCGCCCAACTTTTGGCAAGATACACAGCCTTTCCCGTGCCGTTGGGTACGTCCTGATACACAAATTTGACGTCGGCAAGGTGGTCCAGACGTTGCATTGCATCCGCTTCGGCAACCTTTCCGCTTTCACGCAACTCACGGGTGTATTGCGGCTGTGGCGTGAAATGCTTTACCACCTGCTGTTTTTCGTGAGAGATGACAATCATGATGTCGGTGATGCCTGCTTCTACCACCTCTTCCACCAAAAGTTGCAGTGCGGGCTTATCGGCAACTGCCAGCATTTCCTTGGGATATGCCTTGGTGTAAGGCAAAAAACGTGTGCCTTTACCTGCAGCAAGTATCAGTGCTTTTTTGACTTTCATATTATTACCTTCCCGTAGGGAAGCCTCCTGTTAAAACTGCCGTGCGAAAATTTGTACAAGAAACGTTTTCCTGCACAACGCCACCGCACAAAAACAGGCGTTGCAAAGTTTTTTACTTGTTACGCTGTAAAAAGTTTGAAAAATACGCCTTGCAAGACAACTACTTCTGCAATTACCGTGCAAAAAAACTTTGTAACGAACCCACAGTCCCCCAAAAACAAACCTTGCGGGAAGTTTCCGAAACGACGGCGCACAAAATGTTTGCAAACGGCAAAATGCCCCTGTTTTCAATAGTATTATTATATATTCTCAAACATCGTTTGTCAACAGTAGTTACCCTTCACCTGACACTGCAAAAAGAATGTTGACATGCGAAAATTGTTTCAAAATGTGTCTAACTAACGAATTATTGCGACATTTACAAAATGCAGGCAAGTTTCAGACGAGCGGCAAGCGTCGTTTGATGTTGCCCACGTTGAGTACTGCAACCAAACGGCTTTCCGTGTCAAAACAAAGGCAAGCGACTACGGCAGGCAAAGTTTTGACCTTCCCGACAACCACAATCTTTATTTCAACGAAAAAAGGACGGAATTTTTCCATTCCGCCCCGATTTTCCGACGTTACATTACCGTGTAACCTTCGGTGTTTTCAATAACTTTGAAAATTTCCACTTCGTTGCCCGTGCGGCTGTCGATGTAGACAAAGTACTGACGTGAATCTTTTTCGCATTGGAATTGGTAACAAGCAAAGTACTCGCCGTTCTTTTCCACCAACGCTTTGGCAACGTGAGTAACCTTCAACGACGAATCCACAAGGCTCTGAGCCTGCTTCTCGTCCATTTTGCCCATGGAAACGTCCCAATCTCTGTGATTTATCAGATACGCTTTTGCCTCGCATCCCACAACTTCACCCGTGTAACTGTCCACTGCCACTTTTACAAGGTCGGGATACACAATGACCCCCTCTTTGACGGTAGCGCAGTTGACGTAGGTGGTTTGCTCCTGCGTGCGTGATACCCACACGCCCTCGACGTCGTAACCCAACTTGCGACAAAACTCTTCGGCACTTGCAATGCACTGCTCTTGAGAAAGGGTGTCGGAGGGTGTGTCGTTGCGGTAGGTTTCGTATTCCGCCACTTTGCCGTCGCAGGTTAAAAGCACTCTGCCGTTGGGCAACTTGTAGGAATACCACACGCCTTTGTTTTCTATCTTTTGGGCAAATTCGTTTTTGCCGAAAAGTTTACTTACAATTTCACTGCCCTTTTCCGCCGTTATTACTTTGCCGCACTTGTAACACTTTTGCTGTACGCTGTCGGAATAGGGTCCGTCGTAGATAAGTTTTTCGTACTGAAAGGTGTTTTCCTTCAACTCGCCGAACGTGTCGGACAGCGCACCGCTGTTGTGCAATCCGTTTCCGTTTGTGATGAACATTGCCGAGTCGCTTTCGGCGTACTTTTGCATTACGTCGTACAAACGTGTGGCGACGTCGTCAAGATTGCTCAACGCCCGTCTTTCCTTTTCGGAGAGGTCTTTGCCCGACGCTACCCTTTTCAAAAGGTACTGTGCGTAATCCTGCGTTTGGTTGACAAACTTCTGACACGCCGAGAAATTGTCGCTGTCGGCAATGGGCAGGTTGGAAAGGTCTTGGTTGACTTCGTTTGCGTGCAACACGGCAAAGGCAAGCAGTTGCGCCTGCGTCGCCTTGTCGTGAGAAATTGCCGCCTTTCCCAACACGGCGTCAAGATTTTTCAGGCTGTCGCATGCCGAATACAACGCACGCTTGTAGGTGTTTTCCTGTGAAATTTTGTAGTAGTTTTCATCCGTAACAACGGACATACGCATGTTTTGCATTTTGGCTGTACCGTCCAAACCCAAAAAAACCGCCGTGGCAATCGCCACAAGGGCAAGCAGGGCAAAGAAGGTAATCCAAAATGTCTTTATCGAACTTTGTTTAACCATAATTCACCTCACAGACAGAAAATGTGCTTGCCGATAGTTATCAGTTGCGGACGGGACCAAATCCATTTGCTGGTGGCTGTTGCAGGATTGAAGTAGTACAGCGCACCGCCTGTCGGGTCCCAACCGTTCAAGGCGTCCTGCGCCGCCCTTGTACATTCGTCGTTTGTGCCGAGATTTATCTGACCGTCGTCCACACAAGTGAATGCGCCCTTTTGATAGATAACGCCGGAAATGCTGTTGGGAAAAGCGGAATTTTTGACACGGTTGAGAATAACCGCCGCCACTGCCACCTTACCCGTGTAACTTTCGCCACGTGCCTCGCCGTAGATGCAGCAGGACATAAGGTACAAATCGCTGTTGGAAATGTTGCCTGCGGTGGTACTTCCCGAAGAGGATGTTGTGCCGGAAAGGCTGATTCCCATTGCTGCGGCGGTGGCTTTTCCTACTATGCCGTCGGCAACAAGCCCGTTTCTGCGCTGAAAGTACTGCACGGCAGCCTTAGTTTTGGCACCGAAAATGCCGTCTACGCCTCCCGTGTAGTACCCCCAACGTTTAAGTTTGGTTTGTATGTTTTTCACGACCGTTCCCCTCGAACCGACCTTTACCACCGCTGCGTCGGCTTTGGGCAAAGCAAATGCGCAAAGCACCAACGCCAAAGTGATTATTGCCAGAACAAGCGCAACAGTCTTGACTTTTTTTGTGTGTAACACGAAAAAATCCTCCTGTTTTGTTTGCCGATAGTATGTAGATTTGACAGAATGTTATGCAACGAACCCGCTACGCAAGACAAACAGTTGAAACAAGCAAACTGCCCTGCCGTGGTACTTTTCCCGACAACCGCCCCGACAATTTACATACAAAAACACAAAAACTTCCGTGAAAAACAAAATCGCATGAACAACTGCACAACGAACAGACAAAAATTACACGGTGAAAGATTACTGCGCAAAAAACATTGAAAACTGATGAAAACTGCAAAGAAACACCGACATTGCATTTCTGCACAAAACGTTGTTGAAAAATACCCAACACACCTTGCAACTGCATATTGAAAATTTTTACGAAAGAAACAAAATCGCATGAACAGCTGCACAACGAACAGACAAAAATTACACGGTGAAAGATTACTGCACAAACAAAACACTGAAAACTGATGAGAACTGCAAAGAAACACCGACATTGCATTTCTGCACAAAACGTTGTTGAAAAATACCCAACACACATTGCAACTGCATATTGAAAATTTTTACGAAAGAAACAAAATCGCATGAGCAACTGCACAACCAACAGACAAAAATTACACGGTGAAAGATTACTGCACAAACAAAACATTGAAAATTGATGAAAACGGCATAAACACCGACATTGCATTTCTGCACAAAACGTTGTTGAAAAAAGCACCGCCACACCAGATGAAAAGAAACAAAAAAAACAACGGAAGCGTTACCGTTTCCGTTGTTTTCATTCAATTGAATCACACAAATTTTTGCATTTTTTGTTGCATTGCTACTTCAAAATTTCAGCGTAGATGTACAAAAAATTTCAATACGTGTGCAAATATCTGTTACCAATCAGCCCTGCCAATACCGTAGCGTTGCCTGCCACAGGTCGCCGTAACTCTCAATACCGTTGTAGCCTGTAACGGGAGTGTAGCCCGTGCCGTGAATGTTTTTGCCAAGGGGCGAGTAGTAGGCGGCAAATGTGTAGTACACCGCCCAATGTTCCTCGATGTAGTGTCCGTCCAACGAAACGGCGGTACCCGTGTAGGGCAATTCCTCAATCGTTTGCGCAATGCCTTTGCCGTAGGTTGTCGAGCCGATTTGGAAACCTGTGTTGTAATCTCTCAAAGTACCGGTAAGCAATTCGCTTGCGCTTGCGCTGTTGCCGTCCGTCCAAACGACAATCTTTCTGGTGCCGTCATTTACCAAAGAAAAATACTGCGAGTAGGTGGATTGACGCCCTACCAACTGTCTTTCTCCGCCGGAACGTGGCACCAACGACGTGATAAGAAGCATATCTCCGGGATAGGTAACGGTTGCCTTTTCCGTTTCCGAAAGATAATCGTCGGTAATAAGCATTGCGGCAATGTCGCACACTGCGTCTACCAAACCGCCGGGATTGCCCTTCAAATCCAACACAAGGCGTTTAAGTCCCAGTTGTTTGAAAATCATCATCACCTGCTGGAATTCCGTTGCCGCCGTTACCGTTTGCGTGCCTGAGGTGTAATACATAAATTCCACAATGCGAATGTAACCGGTGTCACGAGGAAGGTTGCGCAATCCACGCAAATCGAAGGTGTTGGTTGTTGCGTTGTTTTGGTTTTCCGTGGATATGTTGGTGTGGTCGCCGTCAAAGTAAAATTCCACAAATTGGAAGTCGTATTTGGGATTTTCCAACCCCATTGCCCCCTTTGTGAGGAGGGGTGTGGTGATTACCCTGCCGTCACGCAACAAGGTGAAGCGTGCCGAATACACTTCCGTCATCAAACTTCTCAAATCCGTTTCGGTGAAGTCGGTAATGTAAATTTCCGTAACGACGCTTCCGTCAACTGTAACGTGTGTGCTGTTTTTGCCTGCAACTTCCGACATGCTCAAAATGATGTCCCCCGCTTGTATCACGCCGTAGCAACTGCTGTCCGTGCTGACGGAGGAAACGTACAATCCCAAGCCGCTTTGGTAGGCGTAGGCAAAGCCGAACACGGCGTTGGGGTCGCCCACAACGGTGGAAGAAACCTGGTACTTGTAGTTGTAGTACTGTTGCGGGGTGAACAGGTAGCAAAACGGGTCGCCTGCCGATTGCATAAGCGAAGTGCCTGCCGCCGCAACTGCCGTGTCCCACTGTTCGGAAGGAATTTCTTTGTAATAGTTGTTGTGAAGGTAGTCAAGTACCGATGAAAGCACCGCTTCCTGCCCTATTTGTCCGCTTTTAAGCAGTTCGTCGCTGTAATCCAACGCCGATTTCAGTTGGTCGTCGGATATCTCCACCCCTGAATCACGCAACTTTTGCACAACTTTTTCGGCGTATTTGCGCTGTTCGTTAGTGGACAAACTGCCACTACTGCCAAAAAGGGCGCACAGCACCCAACCCAACACAAGCGCCAGCACCAACGCTACGCAAGTGAGGGAAATTACAAGGGCTTTTTTGCTCTTTTTATTTGTTGCAACGGGCACCGAAGAGGGCTGATAACTGTACCAATCGTTCTTAGGCGGAGGTGGCGTCTGTTGTTGCTCTTCCTGTTGTTTTTGTTGAATTTTGTCAAATTCTTCATCAAAAAAATCCTTTGCCACAATAAAACTCCTTTACATTTTGTTCGCCAGCCACACAAGAGTGTCGGCGGTAGTTTTTCCTGTTGCGCTGTCCCCCTGAAACACGCACCTGCCTCCGTCCATAAGTACAGTGCGTCCTGTTGCAAGGTTGATTTTTGCCGTGAAAACGGCTTTGACCTCTGCTTGTGAAAACATTTCCGCAACTTCCGACATTTGCAACACGCCGTCGTCGAAAAATCCGTCAAAAAGCACGGCGTGTCGGGGGATTGTGAGACCACGGGCGACGGCAAGCATTTTTTGTTGCTCGGTGGAAAGTTGCGAAACCCTGCACTTCAGTTTGTCGCCCAAACGGCACTTTTCCGCCACCGATACAATGTTTTTTTCGTTTTGTTTAAGAAATTTGCGCACCCTGCTGGGATACTGCAAATTGTACAACACGCTTCTGTTGCGGAAAAATACAGGTTTTTGCGGCAGATACAAAATGTTTTTTGCAGGATTTTTTTCATCGGGACTGTTGCCGAAAACGCTTATTTTGCCTGATGTAGGTTGCAATTCGCCCAAAATAAGACGGCAAATTGTGGTTTTTCCGCTTTGCAAATCGCACAAAACGGTGTTCACGCCGCTTTCAAGACAAAAAGTTGCTCCTTTCAGTACGTCAAAACTGTCGTAGGGGTAGCGAAACACGACGTCGTCGAAGCGTATCATACGTCCAACTCGTCCAACGTGAGGGAAAATGCAGGCAGAAAGTTGCCCATAAAGTAGTCCACTTCCTTGGAACGGAAAGCGTTTATTTCCTTAAAAATGGTTTCCTTTGCCTTGGCAAATTCCGCATTGCCACGTTTCACTTCATCCACGCATTTGATGTAGGCGCAGATTTTATCGGCGTACTTGACGAATTTGTGTTCCTCACTGACGTCGTCCATCACGATTTTGGCATATTCGGCTGAAAGTTGGCTTGGAAGCAACGAAAGCAATCTTTCGTTTGCCAGTTTTTCCAGGCTTTTGTAGGCGTCACGTATTTCCGGATTGAAGTACTTGATGGGAGTCGGAAGGTCCCCCGTCATCACTTCGCTGGTTTCGTGGAACAACGCCTTGACGGCAATGGAATTTGCGTCCAGATTGCCCCCGAAATACACATTGGAAATGGTTGCCAATGCGTGCGCTATCACCGCCACCTGTTGGCTGTGTTCCATGATGTTTTCATTTGTTGTGGAATGCATCAAACTCCAACGTTTGATGTACTTCATCCTGTCCAGATAAGCAAAAAATTTGTACATAAAATCCTCCGCCTACATTGTACCACACTTTCGCCAAAAAGCAACTGCGTTTACGCCAAACGCAACGGCGGAACAAACTTTTTGTTTGATTTTTGCAATACAAATTGAGTGTATTTGCCGTTGTTTCGGCAAATTACCGTACCGTTACAAAGGTGAAAGGTTTTTTGCATATCTGTCGGACAATTCCCTACGCAGTTTGCAGATACAAAATGCGGTTACGGTGAAGACTTTTTCGGGCACAGTTTCGCATAAACCGATGCCTGCCCCGAACTGCAGTAATTTTGCTTTGAAAAATGCAGAAAACACTGCCTTTCAAACAATGAATAGGCACGTCAAACATGCCTTAATGTCTGTCGGGAACGCTTGCACGCCACGGCAGTGGAAAGTTTTGCCCCTGCGTTACACGCCCTTTGACGACGCAACAAAGAGTTGCTAAAAGGGCGTTTTTTCACACTGTCGTTTTGTATTGTACCCCAAAAGTTGTCGCAAAATGACACCTTTTTCAAAAGGAGGCTTTCAAAACAAAATGCGGAAAAATTCCTGCCGCAATTACCGACATATATTGTTGATTTTACAATGATTTTTGTGTATAATTTTGTAGACTTAAACTTTGTAACAACTAAACTTAAATACAGAGAGGTAGATATGTCAAAAGGAAACTTGTTGTTTGCACAATCGGGAGGCCCAACAGCAGTAATAAACGCCAGCGCAGCGGGAGTTATCTCAAGAGCGTCGGAAAGCAATGCTTTCGACAAAATACTGTGCGCCAAATTCGGAATGGACGGCATTTTGAAAGAAAACTTTTTTGACGTTACGGACATGTCCCGAGAGCAGTTGGATTTGTTGTCGAAAACGCCTGCTTCGGCATTCGGTTCCTGTCGGTTCAAACTTCCCACGCAGGAAAAAGACCCCGTTCTTTACCAAAAAATCCGCACTATTTTTGAAAAATACAACATTTCATGCTTTGTGTACAACGGAGGCAACGACTCCATGGACACATGCAACAAGGTGGCAAACTATTTCAAAAGCGTTGGCTTTCCCTGCAATGTCATAGGCGTACCCAAAACGGTGGACAACGACTTGGTTGGCACGCACCATTGCCCGGGATACGGCTCGGCTGCGAAATTTGTTGCGACAAGCATGACGGAAATTGCACTTGACACCGCCGTGTACGAAAAGGGGCGCATTACCGTTTGCGAAATTATGGGCAGAGATGCCGGTTGGCTTACCGCCGCAAGCGTGATTGCAAACCCCGACTTGATTTATCTTCCCGAAGTTACCTTTGACACGGCAAAGTTTTTTGAGCAAGCCATTGAAATTTACGAAAAACAAGGGCGTTGCCTTGTTGCACTTTCCGAAGGAATACGGGACGCAAAGGGCAACTACATCGGCGCAGGCGGAATGAAAGACAGTTTCAACCACACGCAACTTGGCGGAGTTGCCTCCTACCTTGCCGACAGCCTTACGCAAAAATTCGGCATTAAAACACGTGCAATAGAATTCAGCCTTCCCACAAGGGCGGCGGGACACTTGCAATCGCTTGCCGACAGGCAGGACGCAATTTTGTGCGGTAAATGCGCCGTAGACTTTGCCTTGCAGGGACAAACAGGCGTTATGGTAACTTTGCAGGAGGAAAACAACACCACCGTGTGCAGAAGTTTCGACCTCAACCACATTGCAAACGAAGTGAAAAAGGTGCCTCAGCATTACATAATAAATGACGGCAGTTACATTTCCGACGAATTTTTGCAATACGTTTTGCCCCTTGTGCAAGGCGAAGTAGTACACACCTACAAAAACGGTGTTCCGATGTATTTTGACAGCGCAACGCTGAAAAAACTGTAAGTTTTCTGATTACGCTACAAAAATACGTCAAAAAGCGTGTACGTCAGTTTATTGGCGATTGCACCGCTTGAAATTTGATTTTTACACGGCTGCTGCACAACCTTTTCAAAAAACACGAAGGCAAAAGGCAACGTGCAGTTCGCTTAAAGTAAACAGGTGTGTAAAAAAGTAAACAGACGGTACAGAAAAAAGCACAAACACGGTCAAACAAATGATACACGGCAACTGCAAATCACAAAAAAACAGCCTCAAACAGAGGCTGTTTTTTGATGCAAAAGCGTATTTTGACACAAAAACATACTACCGTGTGCGTCTTTTGTGAACTTAGGCGTTTTTGCAATATTTTCTTTCAATGTTTGCACAGAAGCAGTTTCCGTAAGCCCATTTGTCAATTTGCAATGAATGGCAACGCAAGTATGTTTTGACACAAAAACGCAGGCAATGCAACTATTTTTGATACAAAAACGCACTACCGTGTGCGTCTTTTGTGAACTTCGGCGTTTTGCAGTGTTTTCTTTCAGAAATTGTGCAAATGCATTTACCGCAAACTTTTTTTGCAAATTACAACTAATAGCAACGCAAGTATGTTTTGACACAAAAACGCAGGCAATGCAACTATTTTTAACACAAAAACGCACTACCGTGTGCGTCTTTTGTGAACTTAGGCGTTTTTGCAATATTTTCTTTCAATGTTTGCACAGAAGCAGTTTCCGTGAGCCTATTTGTCAATTTGCAATGAATGGCAACACAATGCCCTTTTTCGCTTTGCTTGAAACAACTGTTACAGGCAAAAACAGCCCAAAAATGCATACAAAAAAAGCGTTTTTGACTTTTGCCGTTTTGCTTGCCTACTGCCGACTGCAACTTTACAAAATTTCAATGGGGAAACTACCAACTCAAAAAAGTGAGTACATTTCCTTCGATGTCTTTTGTGGTTGCGCCATGGTCGTCCAAAACAAGATAGGAAGGCTTTCCGTCCCTGGGACGGGCAAGAGAACCGACGTTAAGCACAAAAAGTCCGTTTCTGACAGTGAGGTTTGCAACGTGGGTGTGTCCGTGCACCAGCACGTCCCCCTGCTTCAACACAGGCGGAACACGCCCTCCGTTGTACCTGTCTCCGTGTGTGAAAAAAAGCGTCCGTCCGAAGTGGTACATGACGGCGTACTCTTCCAATCCTCCCGCAATGTAGCCGTCGTAACAGGAAAAGTCGTTGTTTCCACGCACAAAATAGGCAATGCCGCAAACTTGTTGCAATTTTTCGGCAATTTCCTGCGCACTGCCCCACACGCCGAATATGTCGCCGCAAAACACCGTTTTGTCGGCTTTTTCATCAAAAGACAGTTGCACAGCCCTTTCCGCTGCGGTAATGTTGCCGTGCAAGTCGGCGAAGACAACTATTTTCATTTACACCTCAAACAAAAGCGACAATTTTGCCCACGCAACACTGTCGCTTTTATCAATTTTTACAAAAAACTCAACTACGTACACGTTTTTTGTTACAATTTTCTCACAGACACGTTGAACTACTGCAACAGCGACTGATACAACTGCATGTACTTTTCGCTGCTTTCCTTCCAACTGAAATCCTGTTTCATTCCTCTGCGTTGAATGGTGCGGTACGCCGCTTTTTTGCTGTAATAGAAGTTGAGCGCACGGCGGACGGTAAACGCCATGTCGTGTGCGTTGCAATGGGTGAAACTGAATCCGTTGCCGTCCTGCGTTTCCTCGTTGTAACTCAAAACGGTGTCTTTGAGTCCGCCCGTTTCCCTCACAACTGGAACTGCGCCGTACTTCAACGCAATGAGTTGAGTGAGTCCGCAAGGTTCAAACACACTGGGTACAAGCATGAAATCGGCAGAGGCGTAAATTTTGTGCGCCAATGTGTTGTCGAAGAATATGTTTGCCGAAACCTTTTCGGGGTGCATACGCTGCATTTGCGCAAACATTTCCTCGTAACGGCTTTCGCCGGTACCCAACACCACCAACTGAACGTCCTGTTGCAAAATTTCCGGCAACGCCTGCTGTATCAATTCCAATCCCTTTTGGTCCACAAGACGGGAAATGACGGCAATCATGGCAGTTTCGGCATTTACCGGCAATCTCAACGCCTGTTGCAATGCAGTTTTGTTGTTCTGTTTGCCCTGTTTGGGGTTGCGTCCGTTGTAGTTGCAACTGATGAGTTTGTCCGTTGCGGGATTGTACACGTCGTAGTCCACGCCGTTGAGTATTCCCACAAGTTTGTTTTTGTAATAGCGTGTTACTTCACCGAGATTTTCGCTGTAAGCGTCGTGCGTTATTTCCCTTGCATAAGAAGGGGAAACGGTTGTTACCGCATCGGCAAATACGATGGCGCCTTTCATAAGGTTTGCACTTCCGTGGTGCGCCAACCTGTCCCAAGTGAAGTACCAATCGTCCAGCCCCGTCAAATCCTTTGCCTGACCGACGCTCATCCAGCCCTGGTAACGCAAATTGTGAATTGTGTACACCGTTTTTGCATGGGCAAGTTGCTCCCTGTTGCGGTAGAATGCGTGGAGCAACACGGGAATAAACCCCGTCGACCAGTCGTTGCAGTGCAAAATGTCCGCTTTGACGTTGAGCCAGCACACCAAGTCAAGACATGCCTTGGAAAAGTAGGCAAAACGTTCGTTGTCGGCGAAACAGTACATAGGACCCTGAAAATAGTACTCGTTGTCCAAAAACAGATAGGTTACGTTGTCCTTTTTGTAAGACAACACCCCCACATACTGATGCCTCCAGTTGACGTCGGTGTAAAAATAGCCTTCAAAACGCATCTGGCATTTGTACTGCGGCTTGATTACGTCGCAATAATAGGGCATTACAACGTACACGTTGTTGTTTGCGTCCTTTGCCACCGCTTTGGGAAGCGCACCCATGACGTCCCCCAAACCGCCGCTTTTGGCAAAGGGTTCCACCTCTGCGGAAAAATAGAAAATGTTCATTGTTCACCTCTAGATGGTTCTGCGTTTTCCAACGACAATGGGGAAATCTTCTTGTCCCACAAGTTCTCTGTTTTTCAAAATGACGCAGTCTTTGTCGATAATGCAGCAACTCAAACGCACGTTTTCGCCCACTACGGTGTTTTGCATTATTATGCAGTTTTCCACCACTGCGCCCTTGGCAATTTTAACGCCACGGAAAAGAATGCTGTTTTTGACCGTACCGTCAATTTCGCACCCGTCGGCAACCATGCTGTTGGAAACGTCGGCATTGAAAAGATACCTTGTGGGACACTTGTCCTTGACTTTTGTCAAAACTCTGTCGTCGCCGAAAAACAGATGTTTGCGCACGTCGGAATGCATCAAATCCATGCTGACGTCGTAGTAACTGTTGATGTCGGAAATTTTGCGAATGTAACCGTCAAAGCGGTAGCCCATTACCTTGTTGCGGGCAATGTAGTAGCCGATGAGGTCGTTGAAAAAGTCCTTTTTGCCCAACATCTGGCAACGCTCCAACACATTTACAAACATATCCTTTGTAAACACGTAGTAGCCGATGGGTTTTTTGCCCATTTTTCCTTTCAGTTTGTCGGTAAGTCCCTTGACGTTGCCTTCGTCGTCGACGGAAACAAACATTCCGCCGTCGTTTGTGGTTTCGGCGTAGATTATCGTCAGTTCCGCACCGCTTTCGATGTGCTGTTCCACAACGCTGTCAAACGTCATGTTGCACACGTTGTTGCAATCTGCCACCACAACGTATTTTTGCTGTGAACGCTTGATGTAGTGAATAATGCTTGTGAGCATTTTCAGTCTTTCGTCGGCGGAAGAGTTGTTTGCCTGAAAAGGAGGCAAAAAGGTAAGTCCGTACTTTTTGCGTGCCAAACCCCACGGCTTACCGCTTCCGAGGTGGTCCATAAGCGACTGATAGTTGAAATCGGTGGCAACGCCGACGTTGATTATGCCGCTGTTTACCATGTTGGACAGTACAAAATCCACCAGCCTGTATCTGCCTGCAAAGGGAATAGCCGCCACGCTGCGCACACGTGTGAGTTCGCCCATTTCGCAGTCGTTGTTGGCAGTAAGAATCACGCCCATTGTGTCAATCATTGTCCTCACCTCCATCTTCAACAACCATGCTGTCGGGTGCGTACTCGGCGTTGTCCTCCACCGTTACGTTTGCGCCCACCAGCGAAACGCCCTCTGTGCAGTAGTGAGAAACGAAACGAGTGCTTCCGCCCTCTCCCAACTTGGCGTTTTTGCCTATTACTACGTTTTCGCCGACAATGGTTTTCACCACCCTCGCACCGCTGCGTATCGTTGCGCCGGAAAGTACCACGCTGTCCAGGACTACGGCGCCCTTTTCCACCGTTACGCCGTCAAACACGATACTGTGCCTGACTTCGCCGTCCACGTAGCACCCTTCGGTAATGAAACTGTTGCTTATGCGAGCGTTTCCGCCTATGAAGTGCGGACTCATCAACGCAGATTTTGACAAAATGGGCCACGATTCGTCGCCGAGGTTGAGGTTGTCGGAATCCAGCAAGTCCATGTTGGACTGCCACAGGCTGGCAACGGTTCCCACGTCCTTCCAGTATCCCTCAAACTTGTAACCGAAAAGACGTTTGCCTGAATTGAGCATTTTGGGAATGACGTTTTTGCCAAAGTCGTTGTCGCTTGTTTTGTCTTTTTCGTCTGCGATAAGTTCCCTGCGCAAAACGTCCCAACGGAAAATGTAAATTCCCATAGACGCCGTGTTGCTCTTGGGCTGTTTGGGTTTTTCCTCAAAAGAAACAATCCTGCCGTCATCGTCGCAGGACAAAATGCCGAAACGGGACGCTTCGGAAATGTCCACGGGAATCATGGCTATCGTAACGTCGGCGTTTTTCTTCTTGTGATAGGCAAGCATGGCGCTGTAATTCATCTTGTAAATGTGGTCGCCGGACAGCACCAAAACGTGTGTGGGATTGAACTTGTCGATAAATTCTATGTTCTGGTAGATGGCGTTTGCCGTTCCCTTGTACCATTCCCCCTCTTTCTCCCTCATGTACGGGGGAAGTATGTACACGCCGCCGTCGGCAACGTCAAGGTCCCACGCCTGACCGTTACCGATGTAGGTGTTGAGTTCCAAAGGCTTGTACTGCGTGAGTATGCCCACAGTGTCTATGCCCGATTGGGCGCAGTTGGTCAGCGGGAAGTCTATTATGCGGTACTTTCCGCCAAACTGCACGGCAGGCTTTGCAAGATGTTTGGTCAGAACGCCCAGACGACTGCCCTGCCCGCCGGCAAGAATCATTGCAATGATTTCTTTCTGTTTCATTCAACTCCTCCTGTTTTGATAATTTCCGTTTCTTATTTTCATCGCACTTGCGGTTAACTTATCAAATGGACACGCTCGGTAAAATCTCCACGCAAACACCCTGCGCAGGTTTTTTGTAGTCAAATGTCGATGACGCTTCGCCTTTCGTTACAAATGCCACAAAAACAACGCTCAAAAGCAAATTTGCAACTATTAAACTCTTTTGCTATTGCGCCGAACAATCACCCGTTTATTGACAGCGTAATTTGCTTGCAAGAAACTGCCTGCAACTACAAACTACCGTTTCAAATGACCGTAAAACGCTACAAAACAGCCCACAGTCAACTTGTAAAAAAACGCTTTGCCTGCCCGTCAGATTTCAAGGTGTTCGATGCCCTCTTTGTCGCTTCGCTTGTACACCACAAATCTGTTGCCGACGCACAGCACAGGTTCGCATTGCAACACTTCACACACTTCGGCGCACATACTTTTTGCACTTACCGTGCAACTTTTGAGGCTTGCCACCTTGGCAATCTCGTGATGATACAACGCCACCTCTATTTCTCTGATGACGCTTTCGGTAAGTTCTTCCTTGCCTATCGTTACGGCAGGACGCAACGTGTTTGCAATGGCTTTAAGTTTGCTTCTTTGTTTAGTCGTAATCATATTTTCACCTGTACTAGTCCACAAAATCAAATTCGATGTCGCCTATTATCACCGTGTCGCCGTCCTTGGCACCCGCCTTGCGCAGGCTGTCGATAACGCCTTTTTCCTTCATGATACGCTGAAAGTAGCCGAAACTGTCGTAGTCGTCCATGTTTACCTTGCGTGTGAGAATTTTCACAAGTCCTCCCACAACTTCAAACACACCCTGTTGCAACATTTCCACGGAAAAGTCGTCGCTTTCCTCCTCTTCCAGCGAAACGGGTGTGAATTGCAGCGGTTGCGCAGGGGGTAACTTGTCCAACACTTCCACCAATGTTTTCAGCAACTGCTCCACACCTTCGTGAATGATGGTTGTCATGGGTATCACCGTGTACTTTTTGCCGTACTTTTTCTCAAAACGTTTGAGATTTTCTTCCGCTTCGGGCATGTCCATTTTGTTGGCAACGACAATCATGGGAACAGACTTCAAACTTTCGTCGTAGCGGAAAATTTCGTTATTGATAAGTTGAAAATCCTCCAACGGGTCACGTTGCTCGCTTCCGGAAATATCCACTACATGCACCAACACCCGTGTGCGCTCGATGTGACGCAAAAAACTGTGTCCCAAACCTGCGCCCTCGCTTGCCCCCTCGATAAGACCGGGAATGTCTGCCACCACAAATGTTTTGTCGTAGTAGGACACCACGCCTAGGTTGGGCGACAGGGTGGTGAAATGGTAGTTGGCAATTTTTGGTTTTGCGTCGGACACTACCGAAAGCAGGGTGCTTTTTCCAACGTTGGGAAATCCCACCAAGCCGACGTCGGCAATGGTTTTCAGTTCCAACACGACTTCTTTTTCCTCCGTCTTTACGCCGTGTTCGGCAAAGGAAGGAGAACGTCTGCGAGATGTGGCAAAATGACGGTTTCCACGTCCGCCACGACCGCCTTTAAGCACAACTTCACGCTGTCCGTCGTAGTACATATCGGCAACGATGTCGCCGTCGGCGGTTTTTATCACCGTACCCACAGGCACCTTTATTTCCAAATCGGCTCCGCATTTGCCGTAGCAGTTTTTCTTGGCACCGTTTTCTCCGTTTTCCGCACGGAAGTGCTTTTGAAAGTGAAAGGCGTTGAGAGTGTTTTCCGCCGAGGTGGCAACAAACACAATGTCCCCGCCCTTGCCTCCGTCCCCTCCGTCGGGACCGCCGTTGGGCACGTACTTTTCCGTGTGCAGACTTGCCGAACCGTTTCCGCCGTTGCCCGACTTTATGAAAATTTTTACTTTGTCTATAAACATAACTACCTCTTGTATTTTTTAAGTACGCCGTTTGCTGCATTTATTGCGTCCGCCACTGCCTGAGCGGCAAGTTCCTTACCGGTGGCGTCGCCTCCCGCAAACAAATTGCCTTGCACACAGTTGTCGACGTCCACTTCCGCACGTTTTGCGCCGCCAAGCAACAAACTGTCGAATTTCCTGCCTGCCGCCGACACCACAACGTCGCAGTTTATGGACATTCTTTCCTCCGTCAGCACAAGTTGCCCTCTGCCTTGCGAAAGCGTTTTCGCAAACGTTACGCACAGCCCGTTTGCTTGCTTTTGCACCGAAACGGGTGCCACGTTGAACACAAACTGCACATTTTCCCCTTGGGCAGCGGCAATTTCCGACGGGAATGCAGGCATATCCTGCAATGTGCGCCTGTACGCCACTACTGTGGGATATCCTCGCCGTGCGTGAAGACGGGCGCAATCCATAGCCGTGTTGCCTCCGCCCACAATTATTGCCTTTCCGCAAAAGTTTCCACGCAAAAATTCATCGGCGGTTACCGCCAGAAAGTCATTTTCGGCGTACAGTCTTCCTGCCACTGTCGCTCCCGTGGCAAGATACACAACATCGTATTGCCTTTGCAAACTCTGCAACATTTCGCCGTCCACGTTGCACTGTACGACATGTATTCCGCTTTGCAAAACTTCTTTTTCCACCCTGTCCACAGCCTGACTAGGCAAACGGAAAGTGGGAATACTCCTCAACGTGTGCAACAGTCGGTGCCTTTCGTACACCGTTACCTTTGCCCCGTGCATGTAGCACAATTGAGCAAACGTTATTCCGGAAACGCCTCCGCCCACAACGGCAATGTTGAGGTGGGAAAGGGCGTCGTCGCAATGCTCTATTTGAATTTTTGCCTTGCCGAAAGCCAAAATTTCCACAAGCCCGACGTCCACGCCTTTGCCCTTTTTGGACAAAATACAGTTGCCACGGCACTGCGCCTGTTTGGGACAGATGTATCCGCACACTTCGCCGAACAAATGCCCCACCGTTTGCACGGCTGCGTCAAAATCTCCCTGTTTTGCTTGTTGCAAAAAGGAAGGAATATCGAATTTTACGGGACACCCTTTGACGCACTGCGGATTTTTGCAGTGCAAACAGTTGTTTATATGTTGCCATGCATCTTCATGCATTTTTGCCGACGTTCTCCTTGTAGTGTTTGCAGAAATCTTTTACGGAACACCTTTGGCACTGCGGATATTGTGCTTTGCAAACGTATCTTCCGTGCAGCAGCAGGTAATGGTGACTGTCCGCCCACTGTTCCCTGGGTATTGCCTGCATAAGTTGCTTTTCCGTGTCCAGCACGTTTTTGGCGTTGGCAATGCCCAGCCTGTTGGATACCCTGAAAACATGCGTATCCACTGCTATTGCCTGTCCGCCGAAGCCGACGGCGTACACAACGTTGGCGGTTTTTCTGCCTACGCCCGCCAAAGTGCGCAAATCGTCGATGTTGTTTGGCACCTCTCCTCCAAAACGGTTTACAATGTCCTGCGACATCTGTTTGAGGTAGGCGGCTTTGCTGTGGTAAAAACCGCAGGAATGAATTATCTCTTCAATCTGCTCTTGCGGAAGTTGTGCCAGCGTTTTTGCATCGGGCGCTACCTCAAACAAACGGGGAGTTACCAGATTGACACGTTTGTCGGTACATTGTGCGGACAAAATTACCGCCACCAGCAACTGAAAAGGCGAGTTGAAATCCAGTTCGCTTTTGGCATTGGGAAAGTCCTTTGCAAGCGTGTCCAATATCTTTTGTGTGTTAGTCATAAAAGCCTGCCGAAAAATTCTTTTGATAATATATTATAAATCATATCGCAGTACTTTTCAAGTTTTTTTGGAAATAAGACGGGCAAAAACGCCTTTTACAGCCTCGTCAACAACATGCCCCTCGCCGTGTTTTGCACAAGAAAAAAGCCCACGAAAGTTTCCCCTTTTTCCAACGTTTCGCCGACGACGTCCAATGCCTGTCTGGGCATTTTCAGCGAAAGTCCGCAACCGACGTTGACGCTTCGGGGAGTGGACACAACCGAGGCGGTAATTCCCCTTCTTGTAACAAAGTTGTAGGCTTGCATGGTTACATTGCGGGAACGGTACACCACAATTACAAACTGCATCGAATATTCCTCCTTTATGTACACGGCAAACGGCAAAAATTTGCAAAAATTTGCAAACGGTAGCAAAAATTTGCAACATTTTTTTCGTCAGCCGAGGGGAAAACGTCCCACTGTGGCGTTTTTTGAAGACGCAATAAACGTGTCAAACGCAAAAAACAGGTCTAGTCGCAAGTGTTCCCCGTAAAATATAATACGGTTAAATTTGTAAAAAAGTGAGGACTTTGCTTTGATTTACCTGGACAACGCCGCAACCACCAACTACAAACCGCAAAAGGTAATTGACGCCGTAGTTTCCTGCCTTACCAAATTTCCATTCAATCCCAACAGGGGAAACAATCCGCAGACAATGCAACTGCAACAAAAACTGTTGGAAACACGCAAGAAACTGTACCTTTTGTACAACGGAGAAAGCGCAATGCATGTTGCCTTTACTGGTGGCTGCACACAGGCATTGAATCTTGCCATTTTGGGCAATGCTCGCCGTGGAAACGTGATAGTTTCTTCTTTGGAACACAACTCCGTGCTTCGCCCCGTGATGCAACTGCAAAAAAGAGGATATGTAACCGTTTCCGTGGCACATCCCGACGAAAACGGACAGGTTACCTTGCAGGAAATACAAAAGTTGTGGCAAAAGGACACTTTTTTGGTGTGTCTGACGCATGCAAGCAATGTGACGGGTGCAAGACAAAATCTTACGGAAATAGGGGGCTTCGTGCGTCGCAACAACGGCATTTTTTTGGTGGATTGCGCACAATCGACAGGTTACTTCACATTGGACATGCAAAAAGAGTGTGTAGACCTGGTGGCAATAGGCGCACACAAGGGATTGCACGCCATGCAGGGAGCGGGCGCACTCATCTTCAACAGCCGAGCCACCCCACGCCCCACCGTTTTTGGCGGCACGGGGACGGAAAGCAACCTCTGCTACCAGCCTGCCACCATTCCCGACGGGTTGGAATCGGGAACGTTGCCTACTCCCGCAATAATGGCAATGAACGCAGGCATCGACTGGTGGTTGGAAAACTGGAAGGAAAACGACAGAACCGTGCAGGAAATGCAAACGCTGTTGTGGCACAATCTGCAACAAATACCCAACGTGCATCTGTACTCTCAACAAAACAAAAGCGGCATTGTGGCATTCAACGTCGGCGACGCCGACAGCAACTTCGTAGCCGACGAACTTGCCGGATACGACATTGCAGTGCGTGGCGGATTGCAGTGTGCACCGCTGATGCACCAACATCTTTGCACTTTCCGACAGGGCGTCGTGAGGGCGTCCGTTTCCTGCGTGACCACACGTCAGGAATGTTTCGCTTTGTTAAACGCCGTTGACAATCTTTCGCAAAAACTCGCCCGTCAATAGACAAAAAGTACCGTTTTTTGCAATACGGTAGTTGAAAATTGCAACACGGCAAGTAAAATTTTTTGTGTAGTACATTCTGCAACGCCTACACTTGTTGACGACAGGCAACAAAAAAAGCACTGCTATCGACAGTGCTTTTTTTGTTGAGGTAATAGTTCCGACAATGACTTGCCCGGCAATGCGACATTTAAGGAAACTTTTGTGGCACACTACCGCTGAAATGTCGTCAAATCAACACTTGTAAAAGAAAAGTTGCTTTGCCTATATTAAGTATTGCTTGCTTATGTTGAGCAAAGCACCCTTTTACTGACAGCGTACTTTTGCTTGCAAGACACTGCTTGCACGTTGCAAACTACCGCTGAAATGCCGACCGCTCTTACAACTGCAAAAGTTGCTCTACCTTTATTAAGTATTGCTAGTCTTGCGTCGAAGAAAATTCCCGTTCGCTGACAGCGTACTTTTGCTTGCAGAAACTGCTTGCAACTTGCAAACTACCGTTGCAAATGCCGACCGCTTCTACAACTGCAAAAGTTGTTCCAACAGACCGTTCAGACGCTGTTTCTGCTCGGCATTGAGCAACGGCGAAACCCTTTTGGCAAATGCCACAAGTTGTTCGTTGGAAAGTTTTCCTGCCGCTTTTTGCTCTATAACGCTGTTGACTATGTCTTTTACAAGTTGCCCTTCCCCCTCACGCTGGTACTTTTCCGCAAGTTTTTTCATTTCCGCTACCTTTGCGTCGTAGTCGTTGGAAGTTGTTTTGCTTTGTTGCGTTGTTTTTTCCTGTTGTGTTGTATTCCCCTGTTCCGTTGTTTTTTCCTGCTTTTGCGTTTCCTTTCGGTATTCCATTCGCTGGTTAAAAAAGATGTTGCGGGGATCGTCGTTGTGTTGCATAAATATCGCTCCTTTTGGTATTTTGTGGTTACTATAAATTATATGACGGCATATAATGTAATGATTACTTAAAGGAGGTGTTTTGCTGTGAATTTATCCGCAGTGGCATTGTTGTTCCTTGCATGGCAAATGCTTTCCAACACACAAAACACGCCCAAACAGACCCCGAAACCCGATTTGACGGGATTTCTTTCCGACGACACCAAAAACATTCTGGATTCGCTGGGAAAAATTTCCTCCAAGGAAAGTTCCGGCGACGATAAACTCGGTGCGATAATCCAAATGATCAGCAACCCCACGGTAATGAATTTGGCGCAAAACCTGTTTTCGGACAACAAAAACAATACGCCAAAACAGGAAAAGGAAGGGGACACATTTTCCAACGAAGAAGGCTACTCCTTTGAAAAGCCCTCCGCTTCCTCGCAAGAATTTTTCCGACCGATAGACAACATTGCCGACGCCGAAGTGAAAAGCAAACTGTATTGGTTTTACGACAACTGGTACGTCAAATAGCACCTCTTTTTTACATACGGTTGCACAAATTTGTGCAAAGAAACGCATTTTACAACAAAAAAACGCACCCGAAATTTTCGGGTGTTTTTGTTTTGATTGTTTTTCAAAAAAACTTGCCCCACTGCAATTTGCCTGTTGCAAAACACAAATTGCTGTACCCTCACAAAAAACGCAAGAGGAAAAACACCCAATCGCTAGCGTTTTTTCGGGCATTGTTCAGAGTTTTCACAAAGACACGTCCGTACTTGCAAAGTTGCCTGCAAATACCAAACAAAAAACCGTAAAACACCTGTTGCAAAGCCTGTATCTACCGCTTGTCCCACTGCAATTTGCCTGTTGCAAAACACAAGTTGCTGTACCCTCACAAAAAACGCAAGAGGAAAAATACCCGATCCGCTAGCGTTTTTTCGGGCATTGTTCAGAGTTTTCACAAAGACCCGTCGTACTTGCAAAGTTGCCTGCAAGTACCAAACAAAAAGTCGTAAAACATCTGTTGCAAAGCCTGTATCTACCGCTTGCCCCACTGCAATTTGCCTGTTGCAAAACACAAGTTGCTGTACACTCTCAAAAAACGCAAGAGGAAAAATACCCGATCAGCTAGCGTTTTTCGGGCATTGTTCAGAGTTTTCACAAAGACACGTCCGTACTTGCAAAGTTGCCTGCAAATACCAAACAAAAAGTCGTAAAACACCTGTTGCAAAGCCTGTATCTACCGCTTGCCCCACTGCAACTTGCCTGTTCAAAAACAAGCAAAATCAAAAAAATCAACCTCTTTCGGGGTTGATTTTCCGTTTGAAAATTTACTTTTAACAAGGTGAGCAAGAAAAAATCTCGCAAACAGAGTTTCGCTCATTTACCGCCGAAAAACTTTCGGCGCAACACACAGCCGTAGATTTACGTTTTTGAACAAATCAGCCCTCCACGCAGGTTACGACGTAACTGCCTCCGCTAACGCAGATTTTTTCACCTGCGGAAACAAACGCCGTTTCCCCCTGTTGAAGAAGCAGTTTGTCCACCTGCACATCACCGTCGATTGCGGTTACGGCAAGGTAACTGTCGGGCATACACAACGATTTTTCGCCACTGTAACGGTAGGCGGAAAAGTACTTGCATCCCCCCAAAAACTCGCCACGCCGTGCATCGGGCGGGATATATTTGTTGAGATTTCCCACTTTCATTGCCTTGTCAAGATGCAACGGACGGGGTTTGCCGTCTTTGCCCACCCTGTCGAAGTCGTACACACGGTAGGTAAGCGTGCTGTTTTGCTGAACTTCCAACAGCGTTACGCCTGCGCCGATGGCGTGAAAAGTTCCGCTTTGCACAAAGTAGGTGTCGCCTGCCTTTACCGGCACGAAATTGAGAAAGTTGCACACCGTCTTGTCCTTTACTGCCTGCAAAAACTCTTCCGCAGTCATTGTTTTGTTAAGTCCCAAGTACAGTCCTGCGCCGTCGTCGGCATCAAGAATGTACCACATTTCCGTTTTGCCGAGTTGTCCTTCGTTTTTCAATGCGTACTCGTCGTCGGGGTGAACCTGAACGGAAAGGTTTTGTTTGGCGTCTATCAACTTCACCAACGTGGGGAAAACATCGAAACAATTGCAGTTTTTGCCCCAATCCTTGCGTGTGGTAACGTCGCTCAACTTCTTTCCTGCAAATTTTCCCTCGGCTACGACGCTTTCGTCGCCCTTGCAAAAGGAAAGTTCCCAACTTTCGGCAATTTTTTCATCGCTTTGCTTGTGCCACTTCTCTTTCAGTTTGTCGCCTCCCCAAATGTAGTTTTTGGTGGGGGCTTTCAGTTTGACAATCATTCTTCTCCTTACACGCACACGTCTACGCACGCATTACTTGTACAGTTTGGAAACTTCTTCCATAAATTCCTTTTTCTTGGGGTAGTTTTTCAAAGCGCAGTCCTTTTCGAAATCTTCCAGACGTTGTTTTTGCGCCCTTGTGATGTTTTTGGGGACTTCAACGCTCACCGTTACGTACAAATCGCCCGTTATTCCACGTGCAGTGCGTATTCCCTTGCCACGGAAACGCACCACGCTTCCGTTGGCGGTGCCTTCCGGCATCTTGTAGATGAACACGCCGTCGGGTGAAGGTATTTCCACTTCACCTCCGCACACGGCTGTCATGTAACTTACAGGTACGGTAACGTGCAAATCGTAGTTTTCCCTTGTGAACACCTTGCTGGGTTTGACGGAAATTACCAAAAGCAAATTGCCGTTTCTGCCTCCTTTGCCTTTGGTGGCGTTGCCTTCGCCCGCCAACTGCAACACGGCGCCGTTTTCCACTCCGGCAGGAATACTGACGTTGATTATTTTGTTTTTGTTTACAACGCCCTTTCCGCCGCAAGCGGAACAACTTTCCGTAACGATTTTACCGCTGCCGCCGCATTTGTCGCAAGCGCCGATGGTTATCTGCTGGCCGAACAGCGTCGAGCGGGAATATCTCACCTGACCACTACCGCCGCATTTGTCGCAGGTTTTAAGATGAGCGTCATCCTTTGCACCCGTGCCTCCGCATGTGGGACATTTTTCCACACGGGTGAAATTGATGGGCTTTTTGCATCCCAAAACCGATTCCATAAAGGTAAGTTCCACATTGTAGGTGATATCGCTTCCGGCAGAGGTTGCCGTTTTGCGCCGTGCAGAAGTGCCACCGAAACCGAAAGCGTCGCTGAACATATCGAAGATGTCGTCGAAACCGCTTGCGGAAAAACCGCCTCCCTGTCCGAAGGGGTTGAATCCGCCCTGTCCGTCCATGTCCATTTCGCCACGGTCGTACTTTTGACGTTTTTCGGCGTCGCCCACGACGGAATAGGCTTCATTTATCTCCTTGAACTTTTCCGCCGCATCTTTGTCGCCGGGGTGCAAGTCGGGGTGATACTGTTTTGCCAACTTCCTGTAAGCGCTTTTTATCTCGTCCTGCGTGGCTGTTTTTTCCACTCCGAGAACTTTGTAGTAATCTTTTACTGGCATTTTTCCCTCTATAAGTCAATGGGAAGCCCCCGAAAAAGAGGGCTTCTCACTTGTTTGCAATGTTATTTGTTGTCGTCATGAACGTCGTACTTGACGTCGCTGCCGTCCGCCTGCTGGCTGGATTGCTGTCCTGCCTGCTGGCTTGCCTGTTGATAGAACTTCTGGAAGATTGCCGAACTGCTTTGTGCGATACGGTCTGTTTCCGCCTTCAATTCTTCGGTGGAAACGCCGCTCTTTGCAAGCACGTCCTTGCCCTTCTGAATTTCCTCTTCCAACTTCTGCTTGTCGGCAGAATCAAGTTTGTCGCCGCTTTCTCTTACAAACTGTTCCAAAGAAAGCACCATCTGGTCAAGTCCGTTTCTTGCTTCCACCGCTTCCTTACGCTTCTTGTCTTCCTCGGCGTACTTTTCGGCGTCCTTGATAGCCTTGTCGATGTCCGCTTCGGAAAGGTTTGTGGAAGAAGTAATGGTAACGGATTGTTCCTTTTGCGTGCCAAGGTCCTTGGCGGTTACGTGAACGATACCGTTTGCGTCGATGTCGAACTTAACTTCGATTTGAGGCACTCCTCTGGGAGCGGGAGCAATACCCGTCAGTTGAAAACGTCCCAAAGTCTTGTTGTCGGCAGCCATTTCACGTTCGCCCTGCAACACGTGAATGTCAACGCTTGTCTGATTGTCGGCAGCCGTCGAGAAGATTTGCGACTTGCTGGTGGGGATTGTGGTGTTACGTTCGATAAGTTTTGCCATTACGCCACCCAGCACTTCGATACCCAACGACAAGGGGGTAACGTCCAACAAAAGCACGTCCTTGACTTCTCCGCCAAGCACACCGCCCTGAATAGCCGCACCGATGGCGACACATTCGTCGGGGTTGATTCCCTTGTAAGGTTCCTTTCCGCAGAAGTTCTTAACCGCTTCCACAACGGCGGGAATACGGGTGGAACCGCCCACCAGAATTACCCTGTTGAGGTCGTTTGTAGTAACGCCTGCGTCTGCCATTGCCTTCTTCATGGGGTCGATTGTCTTTTTGATAATGCCGTCGATAAGACTTTCAAATTTGGCACGTGTAATTTCTATTTCCAGGTGTTTGGGTCCTGTTGCGTCTGCCGTGATGAAGGGCAACGAAACGGTTGTCTTCAAAGTGGAAGACAGTTCGATCTTTGCCTTTTCGGCGGCTTCTTTCAGTCTTTGCAAAGCCTGTTTGTCGTTGGACAAATCGATGCCGCTTGTACGTTTGAAATCGGCAATGAGGTAGTCCATAATTATTTTGTCGATGTCGTCGCCGCCCAAACGGTTGTTACCGTTGGTTGCAAGCACTTCAAACACACCGTCGCCAATTTCCAGAATGGAAACGTCGAATGTACCACCGCCAAGGTCGTAAATCAAAATCTTTTGGTTTTTGTTTTCGCCCTTGTCCAAACCATAGGCAAGAGCCGCTGCCGTGGGTTCGTTGATGATACGCAAAACTTCCAAACCGGCAATTTTACCTGCGTCCTTGGTTGCCTGACGCTGTGCGTCGGAGAAGTAAGCGGGAACGGTAATTACCGCCTGCGTTACCTTTTCGCCAAGATATGCCTCGGCGTCGGCTTTAAGTTTACCAAGAATAATTGCGGAAATTTCCTGCGGCGAATATTTTTTGCCGTCAATGTCCACCGTGTAGTTGGTGCCCATTTCACGTTTGATGGAAAGCACCGTTCTGTCGGCGTTTACCACCGCCTGACGCTTTGCCACCTGTCCCACAAGACGTTCGCCGTCCTTTGTGAAACCTACAACGGAAGGAGTTGTTCTGTTGCCTTCCGCATTTGTAATAACGACGGGTTCTCCGCCTTCCAACACTGCGACACAACTGTTTGTTGTACCAAGGTCAATACCAATTATTTTTCCCATAATATTTATCTCCTTACTTATTTTTTTAGTGTACGGCAAAGCCGTTAGTTTACGCTCCTACAATAACTTCGGCGTAACGAAGTATCTTTTCGCCCATAGTGTAACCGTTTTTGTACACTTCCACAACTTTACCGCTGTTTTCCTCGCCGTAATCCATTTGAGAAAGAGCGTTCATCGTGTTATGGTCGAACTGCTGTCCTTTAACATCCATTTCCACAACTCCGAAACCGTGCAAAACCTGCACAAACTGCTGATGCACCATTTCAAATGCCTTCAAAGTTTCCTCGTCGGCAATGTGCTTGCGGGCAATTTCAAAAGTGTCGGCAATTTCGATAAGTTTAAGCGCAACGCTTTGCACCCCCTCTGCCTTGGCTTGTTCGGCACTGAATTTCATACGGCGTTTGTAACTTTCAAAGTCGTTTTTCATTGCCACAAGTTGGTTTAGGTAGGTGTCGGATTTGTCCGCCGAACTTTGCAACCTTGCAACCGTCTTCGTGAGTTTTTCCTTTTCCTGCGAAAGTTGTTCCACCTGCTTTTCCAGCGTTGCAATCTTCTCTTCGGCAGAGGGTGTTTGCTCCTGCGCTGTTTGCTGTGCGGAAACTTCTTCCGCTACCTCTTTTTCCTTTTTCATTTACCCTGTTTCTCCGTTATTTCAGTAATTAATCGGCTTACTTTGTCCAATACGCACAAAACCTTTTTGTAGTTCATGCGGACGGGGCCTATGACGCCGATGGAACCGCTGACGTTGTCGCCCAAGGCAACCCTTGTGGTAACAACGGCGCATCCCTCGGGAGCGTTGTCGACACTGCCGATTTTGATGGTTACTGCGCCGTTTTCGCCTCCGTCGTCGGTGAACAACTGCGCAATTTGCGTTTTGCATTCCATTTGTTGCAAAAATTTCTTTGCGCTTTCCACATTGGAATACTCACTGTGCTGAAAAATTTTGTTTTCACCGTAAGTTTCCATGTCCATTCCGTTTTCCAACGAAACCTTTTTCAAAACGTCAATTATCTTTCTGAAAACGGCGTTGTACTGTTGGAATCTTTCGTTGACAAGCGCAAAGGGATAGTTGAAATTGATAAATTCCGAAACGTGCTTTCCCACAAACACTTTGTTTAGCCAGCGTTCCACTTCGGAAAGAAGTGCTTCGGTGAAATCGTCGGGAATTTCCACTATGCCGTCTTTCAGCACTCGGGAATCGGTAACTATTACCGCCAACATTTTGCCGTTGTACAAATCCACCAGACGTATTGCCACGATGCGGTCGGACATGTCCGACTTGACCACCACCGATGTGTAGTTGGTAATGTCGGAAATTGCCTGAGCGGCGGAGGATACGACCTCTTCCATGCCGGAAAGCCTTCTTCCGAAATACTGCTGTATTATTCGGAAATCTTCACTTGTCAGCGGCGAAGTGGAAGAAAGTTCGTCCACATAGAAACGGAATGCCTTTTCCGAAGGAATACGCCCTGCGGAAACGTGCGGCTGAATGAGGTAGCCCATGCTTTCCAGTGCGGAAAGTTCGTTTCGTATTGTGGCGGAGGAACATTCCGCAAGATAGTTTTGCTGAATGTCGTTGCTGCTTATCGGCGTTGCCCTGTCAATGTAACTGTCAACCACGGCGCAAAGAATTTTTTTCTTTCTGTCAGATAGCATTGCGTACCTCCTGTCACAAAATTGTTTAGAGTGTTAGCAGTCTTAACTGCCGACTGCTAATTTCTGCCTCTAATATATCACTATATGCGTCGCTTGTCAATAAAATATACAATTTTTTTGCAAAAATTTTTGAAAAAACTAAAAAATATCGGCACTGCCGTTGAAATGCCGTCGTTACCTCTTTTTTGTAATTTTTGTTCTAGCAATTTTGCTGCCACGCCAGGCATCGGCACGCCACGCTTTAATCAGCAGTTTGCACACAAATGCCTTTTCACAAAGGCTTTTTCAAGATTTCACTACGCCATTTTACCCATCAACAAATTGCCTGCAAATGGTTGATACACGACGAAAAAACTAAAAAATATCGGCACTGCCGTTGAAATGCCGTCGTTGCCTCTTCTTTGTGTTTTTCATTCAAACAATTTTGCTGCCACGCCAGGCATCAGCACGCCACGCTTTAATCAGCAGTTTGCACACAAATGCCTTTTCACAAAGGCTTTTTCAAAATTTCACTACGCCATTTTACCCATCAACAAATTGCCTGCAAATGGTTGACGCACAACGCTAACCCTTAACCGCCGTGCCACAACGCTGAAACGGCCTTGTTTTACAACCACACACACAATTTTATTGTTGTTTTATCTCTATTTATTTATTTTATAATATATAAGGACGCCTGTTTTTCAATAAGACCGGCACTTAATTGCGTTGCAGTTTTTGCCACGGGTAAGTTCCACCCAAAAGTTACTTTCTCTGTTTGAAGCAATGATATTTATTTGAAACATTTGCCCGTTGACAGACTTCTGAATTTTCAAAACCTTTTTCATATTGAATCGTTGCTTTGCGGGACAATTTGCGGCATTGCCGTGTTTAGATATTAAAAGGTGTCGAATTTTGAATGTTTCGCACCAACGCAACAGCAAACTTGCCGTTGCGCGTGAAAAACGCCAAAGACAACGGCAAAAACTGTCGTGCATGTAGCAACCCGTCCGGCGGTAACGCATCATGCACCGTGTCGTTTGGAAGTGCGCAGAGCAAAGTACTTGACCCGTAAAGGACGTAAAAAGTTTTGGAACGTAATTTTCAAAGGCACAAACCGCCGTAAATTCCCGACTACACAAAATCGCCTTTGCAAATAGCGTACAATTTGGAGGAGATATGAAAGCCAAAAACAAATTATTTTGGGTGGCAATAATTATTGCAATTGTATTGTTGATATTAACGCCTTTTTTGTTGTTGCTTATTAACAAAGTTTTACACCCTGAACCGCAACAGTTGAAATTTTGCGAGGGAAGGTTCGTTTCGAAAGGAAGCGTTTCCATGACGTTGACGGAAGGAACCGACCAAACCTACGAAAGCGTGCAACTTGTTTTTTGTCAAACAACCAAAGAGCACTTTCTTGCAAAAGACAAAAACATTTTTGAAAACAATGCGGACCACAGTTATTTCGAAGTAAAACTTTTTGTGCTAAAACAAAACGAACCTGTTCAAATTGACCTGTACACTTGCTACTATTCCTACTACAACACCTATTTTGCCAAGGCTGACGTCGACGGGGACGGCAAGGCGGAGGGGCAGTTTATTTTCCGTCTTCATTCCGACAAAGGCACAACGTGCGACAGCATCACCCTTATCAACGGTGGCGTGCTTAAACTTTCACAAGATACGCCTGACTGCAATTTGCCAATTTTGGAGGAACACAAATGAGTGAGAAAGAAGCAAAAGGGCAAGTTACTTTTATTGCCGTTGTCGCCGTGATAATAAAAGTCCTTTTAGTTTTGCTTATTGTAGCAACGGCAATTTTCGAATATTGGATGTATCGGGAAATAACAACGCCGCAAATAACAGACAGCACTTTTTATTCCTCAAAAGTTTACTATGACAGCGAGGCTTTTGATATAGAGCAATTATCACTAACTTTCAAAAAAATTACTTTGCAACAATTTCAGCAAAGCAACGGCACAAACGTGATTCGGTGTAAAAATTCTCTCGACTACTTTGAAGTGACTTTTTGCGCCACGTCGAAGGATGGAAAAACACTCTCCCACAACGTCGTGTGCGATAACAGCATTGTGCAAGGCAATTTGTACTCCTTTTTGACAGACATGGACGGTGACGGCTACTACGAAACGGTGTTGCAATTTACTGTCGGCGGAGGAATGTACGTGGATAGAATCAATGTTTACATGTCTACCGACAACAAACCGCTGAATGCAGTACTGAATGCATAAGCCAAAAGGGCAAAATCCTTTTGGCGTCAGAAAAACCGTTGTGAAAGGGAAAGTTGAATTTTCCAAACAAAAAATAATTTGAAATGCAAAACGTACGTAATATTTACCAAAAACTTACCAACGGTATTAAAAAAATGATACAATGCCCATTGCAAAAACATGCAAACAAAACTTAACGGAGAAACGATTTTGCACCACGTCAACACCCGACTGCAAATGCTACGCACACAAACGACTTGTTTGCAATGCGTGTCAGACCTGTGTATCGTCAACCTTTAACAAACTTCAAAAATCCCAAAACCGAAAAATTGCAAGAACGAAAATTTATTTGCGCTGATTCGGCATACCGACACAATATGAGCAAAGGGATTTTTGCATATTGCCGCAATACTGTACAAAACAAAAACGACACGGAAGTACAAATCCGTGTCGTTTTTCAGTTGACCGTTGTTTATTCGTCATCGTGATTGTCGGCAACCGTTGCTGTTGCCGCAACGTCTGCTGCGTCGCACTGTTGACACTCCATATCCACCATGTCCTTGCCGTAAAAATGCCTGTTGAGGTAACGCAAAATACTTTCGTTTGTCTGCCGTGCCATACTTGTAATCCACATCAGGCTGTACACATGGTTGTCGAAAACGGACTTAGCGCAGATGTGTTCCACAGCAACGTTGTGCTCTTCCAAAGTGTGAAGCAACAGTTCGCCCTGCCCCTTGCAAAACACGTCGCTTTTTGAATAAATAAGCAACGTGGGCGGAAAACTGTCGGTAACGGAAGACGTCAGCGTGAATGCTTCGAAATAGGGACTTTTGCAAGCCTCGTCGATACCCAGACCGGTAAATTCCTTGCACACACCGTTGATGAACAAAGATTTTCTCTTCAGCACACGCACCATATCGTACACGCCGCAGTTTAGCACGGTGGCGGTGAATTTGGCTTTCATGTTGCATTGGAAAAGTTGCTGTAAGCGAGGGCTGTCCTGCAAAACTGCCAAAAAACAGGAATAGTAAGCGCCGGCACTGTCCCCCGTTACAACAAATCGGGACAAATCCAGATTGTACTTTTGGGCATTGTCCGCCACCCAGTTGGCGGCGTCTACAAGTTGTTTCATGGGAACGGGGCATGCCGATTCCGCACCGACGCCGTAATTGACGTTTACCACCATTGCCCCTGTGTGTTTGGCAAGATACTTGCACAAACATCTGCGGTACTTTTTGTCCCCTGCGGAAAAGCCTCCTCCGTGAATTTCAAAAATGACGGGGTACTTTTTCTTTTGGTCGGGGTGAAAGTACAAGTCCAGTTGCATATCGGGATACTGCTTTGAATAGGCAATGTCGGCAATGCACCTGACATCGTACAGTTTACGGGATACCGACGGCGGATTTTGCGGTAATGCAAACACCTTATCTATTGTGGTGAACACCATTCTTGTAATGTTAAACTTTTTCATAGCACCCTCTTGTACAATTATATCATTGTTTGCAGGGCATATCAACTCTCACGGCGAAAAAGTTGTTGCAATTTGTTTTCGCTTTTGACTGCACTTTTGCCACTTGTTGAAGTTCAGGTCTGTACTGCAAAGCCGAAACAAAAAAGTGCATACATGTCTGATGTGTTGCGGTTTTTTTGAAAAAGCACGGCAAGGCAATGCTTTGCACTAAAACGTGGGGAACTACTCGAAAGGTCAACAGGCATGTTGCCTGACGCCTTTTTTTCAAGGCACACAACACGCAGGTAACGGCAAGGCAAATTTGCAGTTGAAAGTTTTTTCGGAATTTGCAAAACTCGCCCTGCACAACGCTACCTTTTGAAGGGTAACAAATCTTCCTCCGAAGCCATATTTTTGCTTACAAGGTCGTTGTGCAAAGTGTTTGCTGTGCCGATGACGTCAAACCCGAATTTTTTGCGTATTTTGTCCAGCGAAAATTCCAACTGTTGCTGTTTTTCGTTCTTTTCCTCCCACAATGCCATTTGCACCCCCGACGACACGTCGGAAAGGGCAGACACGTTGACGGACAGCGAACGAAGGGGTTTGTCGGCACCTCCACGCCAAATGCTGTGCAACAATTCCTTTCCTGCGTTGTAAATTTCCTTTGCGACAAAAGTTTTGGGTACAGTTTTTTGCTTTGCTTCGTGTGTGAGATCGTTGCGGCGTATGTCTACATGCACTACACTGCCGTACATGCCGTAACGACGCAAGCGTGTTGCCACCATCTCGGAAAGAACGCACAGCACCGTTTCGGCATCCTTGTAGCAGGTCATGTCCCGAAGCGCCGTTGTGCCGTGCCCAACGCTTTTTATTTCACGGTGAACGTCGGCACGACGCACTTCTTCGCAGTCCAACCCCAAGGCGCAGTTTTTCAATCGTTCGCCCACAATGCCGAAACGCTTTCGCAACAAGTCGGTGTCCGCCATGGCAAGGTCGCCCAAAGTGAATATGCCCATTGCGTTGAGTTTTTGCGAGGTGTGCGGTCCGATGAAAAGCATTTCGCCCACGCTCAACGGCCACACCACTTTTTTGAAGTTTTCACGAGAAATTACGGTTGTAGCGTCGGGCTTTTTCAAATCGCTGCCCAACTTGGCAAACGTTTTGGTGAAAGATACCCCTACCGATATGGTAAGCCCCGTTTTTTGCCTGACTTCACTGCGCAGTTTTTCGGCAATTTCAAAGGGCGTGCCGAAAATTTTGCTGTGCGTAACGTCCAGCCAGCACTCGTCCAAACCGAATCCTTCCACCCTGTCGGTGTACTGCTCGTAAATTTCCCTCACACGCTTGGAAAAATGCGAATAGTACTCGAAGTGAGGGGGTACGCACACCAGTTGCGGACATTTTTGTTTTGCCTCCCAAATTGCCTCGCCCGTTTTCACCCCCATTTGCTTGGCGGCAGTGTTTTTGGCAAGAATAATGCCGCTGCGAGTGGCAGGATTGCCGGAAACAGCCACAAACTTGCCTTTCAGTTGGGGATTTATCGCCTGTTCCACCGAGGCATAAAAGTTGTTCAAATCGCAGTGCAAAATGTCCATAGCCCTCTCCCTTGATTAGTATTTTAGAACATTTGTTTGTGTTTGTCAATGACTATTACAAATTTTTCCCAAAATATGCCACTAAAACACCGACACGGCAAAGCCTTGCTTGCACTGCAAAATAAAAAAACGCCGCAGTTGCGACGTTTTTTGCGTTGTGGTAAGGCAGGATATCAAGAGGAAACAATCACTTTTTGTTTGGCGTGTGTTCCGACACTTGTGCAGAAGTTGCCTTTTCTTCCGACGAAAGTTGATTTTCGGCAGTTTGCGTGGAAGACACAGGGTCTTCATCGACAATCACCTGCACCGAGCGTTGCGACGTATCTGTCTTGGCAGGCAAGGCGTTTCCCGAAGAAAGTTGTTGCTGTTTGGCGGCTCTGCGGGAACGCACGATGTTGCGCAAAAAGTTGAAGACGGTGAGTCCGACGCCTATTATGATGTAGATGTAATACACTGCAAAACGCCATGTGAAAATCACCCACATAAGCGTTGCGCCCGCCATTGCGGAAAATGCCATGGTGATTAGTCCTTCCATTGCACCGCTGTTGCCCGGGGTAGGCACCACCGATGCCGCAAATGCGGCATAGGCGTTAAGCGCCATGACCTCAAACATTGTGGAAAGACCGGCATCCACCTGAAACCCGTTGAACATTCTTATGATGTAGTAGGGGAAGGCAAATGTCAATGCCAACTCGGCAATGCAACTTAAAGAAAGCAACACCAGATGCACGGGGCGTTTTCCCATGATGACGAAGGAAGAGCGAAAATCCCTCACTACCGACAGGGCCTTTTTCATTGCACGTTCCTTGTCTTTTACTATTTTCAACTTGTAGGCAACCCTGATAAGCCAAGCGGTGAGTTTCTTTGCCATTTTGGGCATTATTACAAACAAAATCAAAAAGACGGGAAGGCACACGTTGAGCGCCCAACCTATCCAGCCTGCAATAAGCAAGACGTTGCCCGTTTCCACACGTTGCAAAACTGCGGTGTTGAAAACCATTGCCACAAAAGCGACGAGAAGCCATGCCGTAGTGTTGAAAAAGTACTTTATCATCACCACTGCACTGGAAAGTCCCCCGCCAAAGCCCTTTTTGTACAAATAGTAAATTTGCATGGGCTGACCGCCTGTGGAAAACGGGGTAATGTTGTCGTAGTACTTGCCCAACAATGCCGTTTTGGCGCCGATTAGCGGATGTAACTTGTGCGTAGTGGCGTGCAACACCACTACATATTTGAAAATGTCCAAAAGGATTATTGCAACAAGGGCAACAACGGCAATGGCGGCGTTTTGCCACTTTACCGAGGCAAACACCTCGGAAAAACTCAACTGCTCCTCTCCAAGGGAAGAGGACATCTGAATTATCAGAAATACGCCTATGCCGATGGAGAGAAGCAAAACCAGCGGACCCAACCACTTGTTCTTTTTCTTTTCCGTCCGCTCGGGAATCTCCTTGTTTTGGAAATTTTCTATGGCGCTTTCCAGTCGGGCGTTTTTTCTGTCTTTTATTTTTTCCTCACGGTCGCTGCCGTGTACATTCTTTTCCAAAACAAATCTCCGTTTTATTTTTTATTTTTTTTCATCGGCGTACTGTTTGATGTATTGGTCGTACACTTTGACGCTTTGCGCCACTATGTCTTCCCACTCCACGTGCAAATCTTTGAAAGCCTGCTCGCCTACTTTAACAATATCGCCATTTTTCAAAATGTCTTCCACGCCGTCGGCGTATTTGTCCACATCGTAGGGAAGAAGGTAGCCGTTGACATTGCCTGTAACCGCACAACTTGTAACGCTTCCTTCGGAAAACACCGTAGGCGTTTTGTAGGTGGCTGCCTCTATCTGCACAATGCTGGAAACATCGTATCTGCTGGGGAACAAAAACAAGTCCGCCCCTGCGTAGTAAGGCACAATGCCGTCGCCACCCTTTATTTCTCCGACAAATTCCACAAAATCGTTGAGATGATTGTCGGCAACCCTGTCCATCATACGTTTTTTGTCCGGACCGTCCCCCACCACAAACATTTTGAAGTCTATGCCACGTTGTTTGAGTTTTGCAAGGACGTCCACCAAAAACATTATGCCCTTTTGCAAAATGAGCCTGCCTACAAACACGAACACCGTTTTGTCCTGCACGTTGTGGGTGCGGCGAAATTCGTTGCGCACCTCGTCGTAGTTTTCCAACGGTTTCATTCGGGTGGCGTTGGGCACAAGACGGCACTTTCCACGGTAGCCGTAGGAGTACAGCGTTTCTCGGCTGGCACGGTGCATTGTCCACACTTCGTCGGCGGAATTAAACACCTTCATTATTATTTTGAGCAAAAGCGACGTCAGCGCATTGCTGTGCGTGGCACGGCGAAAATCCTGCTTGTACTGACTGTGAAAAGTTGCTATCATTGGCACGTTGCGTTTTTTGTGCAATTTTCTTGCAAGAAATCCGCACAAAAAAGGCGAGTGACAGTGAATAATGTCTATTTTCAACATTTTCAGCCACTTTTTAAGACGACAGTCGAAAAGGGGCAATGCAACCTGATAATGCATGCTCTTCATGTATTTGCTGTTTACCGAAAGTACGGGGAAGTTTCCCACATACACGTTGCCTTTGTAATCGGGACCCATAAACAGCACGTTGTAGTCAGGGTAATCACGCACAAGCACCGTTGCGCAGTTTTCCAAAACACGCCAAACGCCGTCCACAACGGGATAGGCATTGTCCCCCACTATCAGCAAGGTTTTTTTGCCGTTGGTGTTGTAGGTGTTAATTATTCCCTCGATGTACTGTTTGTATTCTTTCGACTTACGTTTATATATTTTATATTCTGCCATCTTTCTCCTTTATTACTTCGACGAACTCAAGGTTTGACAAAAGTTAAACGAAAAGGTACAATTTTATCCAACGTGCAAAAAGTTATATGACGTATTTAATATTATATCAATATGCCCGTTGACTGTCAAGCGCAAAATGTCGCACCGTTTTCTTGTGAACACTACACCTCAAAAGCAAATTTTTCTGTAAGTAAAAAGGCAGACATACAGTTGTTTTTGCTGCAAAACAACAAGTTGCAAAACGATGTAAACGAGAATGTAACCTTCACCGCCTTTCAAAAACAGACAAAAAAACAGCGTCCTGCCTGCACAATTCAGACAGAACGCCGTTGTATTGCAACTGCAATATGTCTTGCAGATTGCGTCAAAGAACCGACTACAATTTTTTAATGAAACAACGACGACGTTTGTGACACTCGTTGTCAAACAGTTTCCACAAATTGTTGATGCGGTCGTTGTATTCCAACGTGAGGTTTGTTTCGGCGTGGTCGATGCGTTTGACAATATCTTTGCCGAGGTGGGCAATCATTGCCGTGCTTATTGCCTTGTTTTTGTACTTGTCCACAACGCCGATTACACCCAGATCCATTATTTCCGGCTTTTTTACGGCACGCAAAATGCGGAATATGCACCCCGGCGTCAATCTTCCACGGGATTTTTGCACCGCTTTGGCAATGGACGGGAACATGACGGCAAACGCCACAAGATTTTCATCGCTGTCCAAAATGACGGAAACGTATTTTACGTCAATAATCATTTTGAAATTTTGAATGATACTGCGTTTCATTTTTTCCGTAAACGGTACCGTGCCGTAGATGTTGTTGTATGTTTCGTCCCAAACGGCGAAAATTTTGTCGGCGTACTTTTTAAGAAATTCGTTGGTGTTGGATGCCTTGCCGAAATGCAGATTGTAACGCTGCATCATGTGGTTGCTCACCGTTTCTATCCGTGGTTCCAACCCGTTGGGAGCGGAAAGTTTGTGTTCCAGCCAATCCACGTCCTTGCCGTAACCGCAGTTTTCAATGAGTTGTTGGTAGTAGTCGAAATTGTACTGTTCCTCGAAGGTGGAAAGTTGGTCGAAGCCCTCTATCAGCAAACCTTCCCTTTCCAGGTCGGAAAAGCCCAGAGGTCCCACAACTTCCGTCATTCCCTTTTGTTTTGCCCAATCTTCCACCGCTTCAAACAAGGCGTTTGCCACTTGCTGGTCGTTTATGCTGTCAAACCGTGTGAAACGCACTCTGTTTTGGTTCCACTTGCGGTTGGCGGCACGTTGCAAAATGCCGGAAATACGTCCCACCATTTTGCCGTTGCGGTAGGCGTTGAAGTACACCGCCTCTGCCTGATCGTAGTACATGTAGTCTTTGCTGAAAATCTGCTTTTCGTCTGCGTAGAGAGGAGGCACAAAATAAGCGTTGCCCTTGTAAAGTTTAAGCGGAAAGTTCAGAAACTCCCTTTGTTGTTTTTTTGTAATTACCTGTTTTACCTCTACCATGTTTCACCTTTACGCATTTACGCAATGTGCGCCTGTGCTTTGGATTTTGTTTACACATTATACAACCAAAAAGGCAAAAAGTAAACAAAAGTTAAATGTTTTTTTGACGGTTTGGAGGAAAATTTGAGAAAAGAGAGCAAATGTTACACAAAAACACGCCGATTATTGACTATTTTGTGCAATACTGCTAAAATAAAACAGAGGTGAACAAAATGATTAAAATTGTTGTGGATGCCTACGGTGGCGACAACAGCCCCGTGGTTAATGTCAGCGGAGCGGTAAAAGCGTTGAATGAAATTGACGACATGGAAATTGTGCTTGTGGGAAATCAGCCCGAGTTGGAAAAGTTGCTTAAAGAGGAAAAGTACGACAAGCAAAGACTTTCCATTGTTCATGCACCCGACGTCATTTCCTGCAACGACAAACCCACCGAAGCAATAAAGACCAAAAGAGACAGTTCCATGAGCAAAAGTTTCGAACTGTTGCGTACCGACAGCACGGCAAGAGCAATGGTAAGCCTTGGCTCCACGGGAGCGTTGCTTGCAGGCGCAGTGTTGCGTGTGGGGCGTATTCGTGGCGTTAAAAGACCTGCCTTCTGCCCCATTTTGCCAACAGTGGCGGGCAGTATTGTGGGGATTTGCGACAGCGGCGCAAACGTAGACTGCGACCCCGTCTATCTGCAACAATTTGCCATAATGGGAAGTTTGTACATGCAAAAGGCATACGGCGTGAAGAACCCGAAAGTGGCACTGCTTAACATTGGCGTCGAAGAGGAAAAGGGGGACGCTTTGCGCAAGGAAACCTATCCTTTGCTGGAAAACACTTCTTCCATCAACTTTGTGGGAAACATGGAAAGCCGCAACCTGCTTTCGGGGGAATTTGACCTTGTGGTGTGCGACGGATTTGCCGGCAACGTACTTTTGAAATCCACCGAGGGAGCCTGTCTGCAACTGATGAAATTGCTTAAACGTTCGCTGATGAGCAGTTTTTCCTCCAAACTTGGGGCGTTGCTTTGCAAAAAGAAAATGTACGAAGTAAAAGATACCATGGACTACAACAACTACGGCGGGGCGGTACTTTTGGGTACCACAAAAACCATAGTGAAAGGGCACGGAAGCAGCAAAGCAAAAGCAGTGTACAACTGCATAAAACAGGCGTACAACATGGAAAAGAACAACCTCTGTCAGGCGATAGGGGAAGAAATTTCCAAAGTTGCGGCAACGACACAACCTGCGCAAAGTCAACAACAGTAAAAACAAAAGAGCCGTTACACTACGGCTCTTTTTCACTACACAAAAATATCTGTTGACTACAACAAAAAAAACGCTTTCGCTACGCCATGAAACAACGTCCGAAACAACACAAAGTCAACAACAGTAAAAACAAAAGAGTCGTTACACTACGGCTCTTTTTCACTACACAAATATCTGTTGACTGCAACAAAAAAAACGCTTCCGCTACCCCATGAAACAATGCCTTAAACAGCACGAAGTCAACAACAGTAAGGAACAAAAGAGTCGTTACACTACGGCTTTTTTGTTACATTGCGTCGAAAACCGCTATCCTTTTGTGCAACATTCCGTAATTTCAAACAGAAACACCAGTCTCGGCGTGTGTATGCTGAAACGATTGTCCGCCCTTTGCCGACGCAAATAACATTCAGATGATTTTCGGTGTAATGTTGTACGAACTACACTGCCCTGCAAAACCTTTGAAAATTTTCCGTTTTCCAAAAGTACACGGCGTTTGTGAGCAACAAGTGTTTTCGATGCGTGTACAAAAAAGCATGATACGGTAACAAAAAAGCGTTACACAAACGTGTAACGCAAATGCAATCTATTTGCTTTTTGTAAGGTTGTAACTGTCCGTCAGCAATTGCAAAATGACGCTGTCGGGCAATTTGCCGTCCAATGCCACCGTTACCCAATGCAACTTGTTCATGTGGTAGCCCTGTGTTACGCTTTGCGGATACTGCTGACGCCACACTGCACCAAATTCCGGCAAGGCTTTCACGTTGATAAACAGAGCGTTGTTGCGACGATAGACGAAAGCAAAAGTTTTTCGGTTGGAACGGTGCCTCATTGCCGTCCAGTTGAGGTCGAAGGGGTAGTCCTCGTACACGTCGGGGAAAGTCAGGCACATTGATATTGCCTGTATTTTCTCAGTCATCTTCCTGCCCCCTGCGGTAGTTGCGCACCACGGCATTTACCGTGTCGAACTCAAACCCCCGTGAAAGCAGATAGCGTTGCAACCTTTGCAAATTTTTTACGTCGCAAGGCTTGTTTTTGAGGTACTTTTCCGCAAGCAAAGAGGCGTTGCGTTGCTCCGTTTCGCTGTCGCAATCGGCGGATTTTTCCGCCTGTTCCCTGTTTACTCCCTTTTGCACCAATTCCGCACGCAAACGTCTGTTGCCCTTGTTTCCGCTGTTTTGCCTGACGTACGCCTCGGCATAGGCAACGTCGTCAAGATAGCGGTACTCCTGCAATTTTTCCAAAACGTACTTCACCACGGGCAAAGAAAATCCCTTCTTTTCAAGGTAGGTTTTCATTTGCGACACCGTTTTCATACCACGGGAAAGGTAGTCTACCGCTTTGCCGAACGCCACGCTTTTTTCGCTGTCGAAAATTGCTTCCTCCAACTGCCGTTGGGAAACTTCCTGACCGATTTTCAAACCCAACTTCATCACCGTTACCATTTCCACACCGAAAGCGAACTGCGAATCGATGTAGAGATTTGCCCGTGTTTTGTCGGATTTCTGAATTTTCAAGTCTGTTATCTTTGGCATTGCGATTGTCGCCGAATGTGCGGCTTTCTCCTTTGAAACATTATACCACGTCCCAAAGCATTTTTCAACTGCGCAGGCGATGATACTTTTCCACCGCTTCACGGTACCTTGCCGCAAGTTTGGAAATGTACGCCTGTTTTTCCCGTGGGGAAAGCGTTTCCATGTAGGCTTTGTCGGCAAGGCGCATGATGGGATTGCTTATCACCTCGTCGCTGTCCAGAATGGCTTCCACTTTGGCGTAGAATTCCTGCTCCTCGCAAAAGCCGTCGTAGTCGTAAATTTGACGTTGCAGTTTCTGATGTTGCTGCTCGCACACCTGACGCTGGTTGAGTCCCAGCGTTGCCGCCACTTCCTTTTCGTGTTTCAGGTTTTCCCGTGCGTTTTCCCAAAAGCCGCTTTTCATACGTTCTTTGGCACGCCGTGCATATTCTTTGAATGTACTCATATTGTCCTCCCACGCAGATATTGACTGAAAAACTCTTCTGATGTCGAAAATTGCCTAAAAATGCAAATTGCTTACCGCATTTTTGCGGTAAGCAATTTTTCCTGTGCATTTATCTTTTGTGTGAGGTAACGAAAACTACATCTTGCTGCGTTTTCTTGCGGCTTCCGCCTTTTTCTTACGTCTTACGCTGGGTTTTTCGTACTGTTCCTTCTTGCGAAGGTCGCCAATGATACCGTCACGGGAACAACGTCTTTTGAAACGACGCAATGCACTGTCCAATGTTTCGTTTTCACCAACTTTGATTGTTGCCATTTTTCTCGCCCCCTTTCCTGTATCAAAGGTAGAATTTGCGCAACGCTTTCCGTTGCTTTGATATTATTGCATAATGTAAGCAAAAAGTCAATTATTTACGACAAATATTTCCCTTTCACGCAAGAAAAATACTCTTTTGCAACAGCCTTTTCGCCCTGTTGCAAAAATGCTTTTCACGCTGTGCGCAAGTTGCCTGATTTGCCTTTCAGATGCGGTTCTTGTCGGGCAAAAAAAGCAACCTTTCAGATTGTCGCCATTGCCATTACTTTGTCAGTTTCAGTTGCTCGCACACCTCGGCAAGGTTGAAATCGTGTTTCTCGTTGAACGGCCATGCGTGAATACCGTCGCCCGTTTTGCGTGGTATGATGTGAAAATGCAGGTGAAAAACCGACTGTTCGGCGCTTGCCCCGCTGGCGTTGAGTATGTTCACCCCGTCGTAACCGCAGTTTTCGGTGTAATGGCGGGCAATTTTGCCAACGGCGTCAATTACGTGACGCAATGTTTCGGCGTCACAGTCCAACACGTTTGTGCAGTGTTTTTTGGGAATAACCAACGTGTGTCCGTAGCAATCACAGGCTATGTCCAAAAAAGCGTAGACAAATTCGTCTTCGTAAATTTTGTAACTTGGAATTTCCCCCGCAATTATTTTGCAAAAAAGACAGTCTTTCATTGTACCTCTCCTTTTGCCCCGTCAAGATAGGGCTGTATTATTTTTACCGTTACCGTTTCGCCGATATTGCAGTTTCCCGTGAAGTACACACGCAGATACTCTCTGCTGTACCCCTCAAAAAAGCCGTTGCGCTTGCGTTCGCACAACACTTCCACGCTTCTTCCCGCAAACTTGTCGGCAAAACGCTTTTTCAGTTGCAGTTTGATTTGTCCCAAAACTTCCGCACGGTGGGTTTTGACGCCGCTTTCCACGTCCTGCCAACCGTAGGCTACGGTGCCTTCACGAGGGGAATAGGGGAAAACGTGTATGTCGGCAAAATCCACCTTGCGCACAAATTCGCAAGTGGCGGCAAATTCCTCCTCCGTTTCGCCGCAAAAGCCAACAATCACGTCGGTGGTGATGCCTGCGTCGGGGAAAACTTTGCGTATCTTCTGCACCGCTTCCATGTACTGCGCCGAAGTGTACTTTCTGTTCATGCGTTTCAGCACGGTGTCGCACCCCGATTGCAACGAAAGGTGAAAATGCGGACAAAAGTTGACCTCCGATGCACTTTGCAAAAATTCGTCGGTAACCACGCTTTCTTCCAGACTGCCCAGCCTGATGCGTGTGCGCACGTTTTTTAACGCCCGCAACAGTTGGGAAAGGCTTTCTCCCGTGTCCCTGCCGAATTGTGAAATGTCGATGCCTATCAGCACCGTTTCGGCGCAGTCCGCCTGTTCCGTTTCCGCAACGATATCGGCAATTTTACGGCTTCGACTGCGTCCCCTGAGATAGGGAACAATGCAGTAACTGCAAAAATTGTTGCAACCGTCCTGAATTTTAACAAACGCACGGGTACGCTCCTGCGTGGCAAAGCCCTCTTCGCAAAACACCGAAGGGATTTGCTCCACGTCAACGCCATTTTGCAAAATTTCCCGTACTATTTTTGTTTTGTTGGCAACACCCTTGATGAAAGTTACGTTGGCAATGTTTTCAAACTGACTGCGGTTTTTTTCCGCAGCGCACCCGACAACCACCACACGGCAATCGGGGTTGAGTTTGCGTGCCCTCGCCACAAGTTGACGGGATTTCTTTTCCGCCTCCTGCGTTATTGCGCAGGTGTTAAGCACGAACACATCTGCCTTTTTCAGCCCGTGAAACGCCTCATGACCGGCGTTTTGCAGTGCCGCAATAATCTGTCCGCTTTCGTACAAGTTTGTTTTACAGCCCAATGTGAAAACCGAAACAATCATTTGGCTTCACCCTTTTCTTGTTTGCGACGCAATAACAGCGCACGCCACTCACCCATCTGTTTTGTCTGCAACATGTCGAATTTTTCGCAGTACAGTTGCAAAATCTGTTGCAACTTTGTGTCCAGAATGCCCGACAGCACCAACAGCGTACCTTCGCCCGACACCTTGTCGATACCGCAAAACAGCAGTTGCAGAATGTCCGCAGTGAGGTTGGCGAAAATAACGTCGAAACTACCCTGCGTCTGCTCGGTGAGGTTGCCTGTTTTTATGCTGCATTTGCTTTCCAGCCCGTTTATTTTTGCATTGTGCAGGGCAATTTGCGTTGCCTGACTGTCTATGTCCACAAGTTCCGCCGTCCGTGCGCCGAGAAGCAATGCGGACAATCCCAAAATACCGCTGCCGCAGCCCACGTCCAGCACACGCTTGCCTTCCAAAGGCAGATTTTCCGCAAAGGCAAGACACATTGCCGTCGTTTCGTGCTGACCGGTACCGAAGGCAATACCTGTGTCCAGCAAAAGCACCTTTTTGTCCGTTTGCACGCTTTGCCACTCGGGACAGATTACAATCTTTTCCGTTTCTATGGGACGGAAAGTTTTTTTCCACGTTTCCACCCATGCGTCCCCTTCCACTTCGTCGACAAACAGCGACAGACTGCCTGCATCTTTCAGGTGGGCAAGGTTTTTATGCAAAAAATTGAGAACACGTTGCGTGTCCTCTTTGTTGCAATATCCTTTAACCTTAACTTCGTCGCAGTAGACGGCTTCCGCCGATTCGTCCTTGTAGTCCCACGAAGGGTTGTTGTACAAATCGTTTTTGTCGTAGATACTCACCCCGTCCATGCACACTTCCTGCAAAAAGTACGCCACAAGTTCGGCGTTTTCCGCATTTGTAAGAACGGTGATTTCCGAATACTTCATCTGTGCCTACCCAATAAGAAAATCTATCAGTTTTTTGGCGTTTTGCCACTCACGCTTGTTCAGTTCGTACAACTCTCTTCCCTTGTCGGTGATTGTGTAGTACTTGCGTGTTGCGCCCACGTTTTCTCCCCAAAAACCCTTGATGCACTCCATGTCTTCCAAACGATGATAGGAAGAATACAGGCTTTGCTCGTTGGGTATGTACAAATTGTTTGTCTTTTGGGCTATGTGACGGCGTATTTCGTTGCCGTACTTTGTTCCGCTCATCAAGGCGGACAACACAAACGTGTCAATGTGACCCCTCAAAAGGTCGCTGGAAATAACTTTCATCTTTTGCTCTCCATACTATGTCTAACATATAGACTACCACTACGGGGGCAATTTGTAAAGACTGTAAAAACAAAAAATCAAAAAATAATTTTCGCCCGAATCGTTCGCAAATATGAAACAGTATGAAACACCGTCCGACAACTTTTCGCAAGGGAAAAAATCAAACCGCAGGCTGTATTTATTGACGGAATTTGCACAACCGTTGTAAAAAAAACAGGCAACGCACGCCTATTGTCGCAAAATTTTTGCAACACACCGCCTAAAACGGCACTACGTCGCCGTGTGGCAACAATGACAACAAACGGCAAACGCCTGAAAAACTTGCAGTGAATTGACTTTTACCACGCCAAACAATCCCTCAATAACCGTGCTACATGCAACGGCAATAAAAAAACGTTTTCAACTTGTTTTATAGAGAATGTCTGTAACACACCGCCTAAAACGGCAACGCACCGCCGTGTGGCAACAAAGACAACGAACGGCAAACGCCTGTAAAACTTGCATTGAATTTACTTCCCTACGCCAAACAATCCCTCAATAACCGTGCTACATGCAACCTGCAACTAAAAGATGTTTTCAACTTGTTTTGTCGCAGAATTTCTGCACTTAAAATGGTGCCAATATTATTTTTTCCCAAAATCAACAGTTTCACAAAATGCAAATACACGACGTTTTACAAAATACAAAGCCCCAATGTGCCAAAACAGGAAAAAACAACCATACGGCGTAAAATTTTGTTGAACTTTCGGTAACTTGCCAACCACATGCAACCATTGAAAATCTGCAAGCGTAATTGCAAACACGAGAAAATGTTTGTCGGGAGTTTTTGAGTGTACTTTCACGGAAAACAAAAGGGCTTGCATGAGCAAGCCCCGATATTTGTTTTTATTGATGAATTACGCAAGACGGATTCCACGGTCAACTTCGATGATGGCAAGGGAATCCACGTCCAGCACAAGTTTGACGGCGGAAGGCACGCCTTCGGCAGCGATTTTTTCCGAAAGTTGTACGCCAACCACAATATTGACGGTGCTTTCGCCCACTTTGCAACGCAGGAACTTTTCTGCGCCGTAGTCGAGGACGGATTCCACCTGTGCCGTGATGCCTACCACGCTGTCGCCTGCGTCCACAACTTCGGTGGAATAGGCGTCAAACTGCAATTCCAACTGCTTGTTGAAAATGTCTTGTCCGCCACCGTTCACCAAACGCATTGCCAGGTTTCTGGGACACTCGAATTTGGCGTCGGCAACGTCCAAAGTGAATGCAAGGTCGTTGATTTTCTTCATCTTGCCCTTGATTTCCTTTTCCACAACGCACTTGTGCTTGGAAACCTTTCCTGCAAGACTGTTGGTGCATTCCAACGGAGCCACGACGACTTCTTCGCCCCTCTTCAAAGTGATTTGTTTGAGGTCGATGTCGATTTTCACCTTTTCGCCCACGGTTGCGTCATTGTCCACAATGGCAAACAAAATTGTGTCGCCAAGTTGCAGGTGAACAAGACGTTGCTTGTTGACATCCTCTTCGTCCACGACGTTGGCGGTGATTTTTCCGCCCAAAGTAACTGCCGTGGTGGGTATTACAACGCTGTACTTGCCGTCTTCCACATGAATGGCCTCCGGCAACGCTATCTTTTCGCCCAAAACGGACAAAGAATTCTTGGTAACGACGCCTTCCACAACCACTTCTTTGGGAATACGTGGAGCAATCGTGTTTTCCGTTTCGGCGTCAAACACGTGCAGGTGCGACATATCCAACGAAACTTCGATTATCTCGTCTACGTCGTAGTAACTGCCGGCAGGTGCCTTGACGATAACTCTTGTGGGGCTTTCGGCAACCGTTTCTTCACTTTGAATGTTGAAATCGGCGTACACCTGACAGTCGGTGCCCAATTCTTCCGTGTGGGAACCACGGCACTTTGCCTTGAAAGGATAACGATTGGGATCGACGGAAATGTGTTCCGCACGCAAACCGATGGTAACGGGTTTGTCGCCGTTGAGGTAGGAACGGTCTGCCTTGTGGAAATAGGTTGCGGGAACGTCCAAACTGACGTCGGTGTTGTCAAATGTTACACGCACAACGCCGTCGTGAAGCAACAGTTTGCCGTCAAAGAAGTTCATTTGCGGCGTTCCGATGAAGCCGGCAACGAATTTGTTACCGGGGAAACGGTACAGATTTCTGGGTGTGTCTATTTGTTGCACGAAACCGTCTTTCATTACCACAATGCGTGTGCCCATCGTCATTGCTTCCACCTGGTCGTGGGTAACGTAGATGAATGTCGTCTGCAACTTGTGATGCAATTTGGAAATTTCCGAACGCATTGCCGTGCGCAATTTTGCGTCCAGGTTGGACAAAGGTTCGTCCAGAAGGAATACCTTTGGTTCACGCACGATGGCACGTCCCAAAGCGACACGCTGACGCTGTCCGCCCGACATAGCCTTGGGCTTTCTGTCAAGGTAGTCGGTAATGCCCAAAATGCGGGCTGCCTCTTTGACCTTTCTGTCAATTTCTTCCTTGGGAACTTTGCGCAGACGCAAACCGAACGCCATATTGTCGTACACCGTCATGTGGGGGTACAGTGCGTAGTTTTGGAACACCATTGCAATGTCTCTGTCCTTGGGTTCCATATCGTTGACTACAACGTCGCCGATACGCAATTCGCCCGCAGTGATGTCTTCCAATCCGGCAATCATTCTCAGCGTTGTGGATTTTCCGCAACCGGAAGGTCCTACAAACACGATGAATTCCTTGTCGGCAATGTCCATACAAAAATCGTTTACCGCTTTTACCCCGTTGGGGTACACTTTGTAAATGTGGTTGAGTTGTAAACTTGCCATATTTCCTCCATTGTTGCTTTTTTTGGGCTGAGCCCTTGTCATTAACAATTATAATAGAGGATATTTGTTATGTCAATATCTTTGCGCAATAAAAAACGCTGTTCACAAATAAAAATGTAGGTGTTTTTTATCCTAGTTTACACATTTTTTACGACGTTGAAAAAGGGGAACAATCCAAACACTTTGGCGACCTTGTGAAACTTCCAAAACCTGAAAACCCGGGGGCAGAAAACGTTTTTCACTCAATTACCGAAAAATCTGCCCGAACCCCTGAAAATGCAGGGGGTGTGTTGGACTTTTGGTTTACAAATTTTGCGTCGGGAAAAGCAATTTGAACTTGCACCTGAAAGGTAATTTGTGCTTGTGCATGAAAAGACAATTTGTGTTTGCACCTGAAAGGTAATTTGCACTTTACACCTGAAAAATTTTTGATTAGTACCTGAAAATGTAATTTATGTTTGCACACGAAAAGGCAATTTGTGTTTGCACCTGAAAGGTAATTTGTGCTTACACCTGAAAAAATTTTGCTTAGTATCTGAAAAGAAAATTTGTGATTTGCGTCTAAAAGGCAATTTATGCTTTACACCTGAAAGGTAATTTGCACTTTACACCTGAAAAATTTTTGATTAGTACCTGAAAATGTAATTTATGTTTGCACACGAAAATGTAATTCATACCTTGTACCTGAAAGGTAATTTGTACTTTACACCTGAAAAATTTTTGATTAGTACCTGAAAAGGCAATTTGTACTTTGAGCCTGAAAAACAACAAAAAAGGGAAACACGACGTTTCCCTTTTTCAAAAATCCGCATTTGTTCATATTTGCCCGTTACTATTTAAGCACTACCGAGCCGAATGCGCCTATTGTAAGAGTGTTGCCTTCCAAAACGCTTTCCGATGTGGTCCATCCACGCAAAACGGAAACGTTCAAAGCCTGCACGTTGAGGGGAAGTTGCATTCCCGTCATGTTGTGAATAACGTACACCGTACTTCCGTTGTAGGTGAATTTCAACACGGCGATGTCCTCGCCGAAGATGTCGGATGCGGTAACGCTGCCACGGGCAATTTCCGGATTGGCGTTGCGAATGGCAATGAGTTTTTTGTAATGGTTGTAGATACTGTCTGCCTTGCCGAGTTGCGACTTGACGGTGCCGTTGGTCTGCAAAGAAATGTCGTAGTCCGCCCCGACAGGGTCGGTAACGGTGTCGCCGTCCCCCCACAACATTGCAAGACGTCTGTTGGCATCGGTGTTAGATGCTCCACGACTGCCTTTCATTCCTATTTCCTCGCCGTAATAGATGAAGGGATTGCCCGGCATAAGCAAATACATGCTGGATGCAAGTTGCAGCGATTTGTCCTCGGTGGAAAGAGCGCCGGCTATCCTGTCCATATCGTGGTTGGAAAGGAAGGGAGCCATTATCGCATCGGGATTGCTTTCCTTAACGGCGTTGTAGTAGTATTCCACTTCGTTGCTGAACATGCTTCCGCCGCCGTACTTGACGTAGGTCATAATTGCGCCGTTGATGTCGGCAAAGGAAAAGTCGAAACAGTTGACGGACCGGTAATAGTTGATGACGGAAATTTCGTTGGACCAGTTTTCCCCCACAATGTACACATCTTCATTGTACTTTTTGCAGGTGTCGTTAAGCCATCCGAGCAGTTGCACGTTGCGTGCCTCGTCGCCGAAATAGAAGTACTTTACGGCGTCCAGACGAAAACCGTCCACGCCCACGTCGGACAACCAAAAACGCACAATGTCTTCCACCGCTTCCTTGACGGCGGGATTGTCGTAGTTGAGTTCCGGCATATCACTGCTGAAATTGCCTTCGTAAACCCATTTGTTGCCGTTGGGATCGGTGGCAAAATTGTACCAGCCTTCCCCTTCGTTGCCTATTTTTACGGAATAGTAGTCGTAGTAGGGATTGGCGGTGTCCCCCGTAGCCCTTGCCTGTTGCGCCTGCTTGAACCATTCGTGGTACTTGCTTGTGTGGTTGAGAACAAGGTCGATTATTATGTTTATTCCACGTTTGTGGCACTCTGCAACAAGGTTGCGCATGTCTTCCATGGTACCGTAGTCGGGGTCGATTGTTTTGTAGTCGATTACGTCGTACTTGTGATAACTGAAAGAAACCATAACGGGCATGAGCCAGATTCCCGTTATGCCCAAACTTTTGCCACTTTTGGGGTCGCCGTCGTTGAGGTAGTCCAGACGGTTGATGACGCCCTGCAAATCGCCCATTCCGTCGTCGTTGCTGTCGGAAAAACCGCCGACAAAAATTTCGTAGAATGTGCGGTAGTTATCGTCGATAATGTTGGGTTCGAAATTTTCGTCAATAGGCATACGATACTCCCCACAGCCAGACAAAAACACTGTCGCAACGAGAATGCACAAAAGCATTACACTAAACACAGAGATTTTCCTTTTCATGTTTTCCTCCGAGATGACATTTTAACATAGTTTTTGTACTAATTGTCTGTAATTGTCAAACATATTTTCACCCATAATTTTACACTACCGTAACGGTATTTGTCAATACGGTCAACAAAATGCTTGCAGTTTTTGCTGAAAAAACGGGTCAAACTGCCCCCCCTGTAAAACCCACGCCGCAACGTTTTTCATCGTTGTTGTTGCACGGAATTTCAATACAATGCATCGACTGCAATTTCGCACACAAAAGAGGTTTTGCAATTACTTTTTTGCACCGCTGTTAATAACGCCTGTGTGCCGAAACAAAAAGAATTGTGTTGCAACAAGAATTTCAGTACAACGCTCACTGCCAATTTTCAAACAAAAAAAGTTTTGCAATTACTGTCAATCACACTGCTTTTGCACCACCGTTCAAACGCCCGTGTAACTAAAAAACTTCTTTAGGGTATTACAATGCACGTTGCAACTGCGGCAAGGGAAAGGGCAACAACGGCGACAACAACGGTGCCTCGGTGTACCGCAGAAAAAGGCTTCCTGCCTGCGTTTACGTCAAAAACACGCTGACAAAACACTGCTCATGCACGCCAGTTGTGCGTTCAGACACGACGTTGCCTTCCGCAAACACAAACAACTGCAAAAACATTTGCAACAACAGGCACTGCGTCAATTTGCTTTTGCATGACTCGAAAAATTGGCAAGTACGAGCAATTTTGTGTTTAAGGCAAACAAAAAAGGCGGAAAATCCGCCTTTTTTTGTACAGATATCAGCCTTTTACAGCGCCTGCAGTTGCGCCTTCGATGTAGTACTTCTGCATGCAGAGGAACAACGTGACGATGGGTACTGCAATACATACGCAGCCTGCCGCAAACGTCGTGAAAATATTGTTGTCGGCATGAGCGCCGTACATCATCTGATACAAGCCCACCGCAACGGTGTGCAATTCCGTGTTGGCTTCGCCAAGGATAACTCTTGCAAAGATGAAGTCCATCCAAGGTCCCGTGAACGCCAGCAACGCCGTGTAGATGATGATGGGTTTGGACAAAGGCAAAATTATGTGCCAGAATATCTGCGCCTGCGTTGCGCCGTCAAGTTTTGCCGATTCCACCAACGCATTGGGTACGGTGTCGAAAAAGCCTTTGGCAACGTAGAATCCCAATCCTGCGCCCGCCGAGTAGCAAAGTATCAGAGCCAGCAGCGTTTGCGTCAGACCCAAAGCCTTCAAAATGAAGTAGATGGCAATCATGGACATAAAGCCGGGGAACAATCCCAAAATCATTGCCAGATTCATGAAGGGCTTGCGCATTTTGAACTTTATCTTGGACATGATGTACGCCGTGGAAAGAGTCAAAAGCGTTGACAAAATGCAGGAAAACACCGACACGATAAGGGTGTTGCCCACCTGTCTTAAAAAATGCGTTTCGGTGAACAGTTTTTTGAAGTTTTCAAAGCCCAACTGTTTGGGAATGTAGTTGGAAACTACGATACCGATGAGGTCGCCGTTTTCGTTGTACTCGCAACGGAAAGCGTTGAGGAATATCCAAAGAATGGGATACAGCCAGATTACCACCAAAATTGCCAAAATGACGTAGGTTGCAATGTTGGCAATTATTCTGTGGCGACGCATACTTCCGTGCTTTTTCTGAGAATAGGTAATTTCGTTTCTCATTGGAAAGTATCCTCCTCTTTGTAAGCCTTACTGCGTCTGTAAGTCAGCAGCGTAATCACCGACGTGAAGATGAAGGTGATGATACCGATTACTGCGCCTTGGTTGTAGTTGGAATTATCAATTGTCAACTTGTACAGCCATGTAACAAGCAAGTCGGTTTTGCCTGCCTTGAATCCTGCCACGGCAGGACCGCCACCGCTCAACATGAAGATGATGTTGAAGGATGTGATGTTGCCGATGAAGGAACTGATAAGGTACGGTGTGGTGATGAAGAATATGTACGGGAAGGTGATTTTGAAGAAAATCGTCAGCGGTTTGGCACCGTCCACCTTTGCCGCCTCGTACAAATCCGTGGGAACGTTCATCAGAATACCGCTTGTCATAAGCATTGTGTAGGGAACGCCCACCCACATGTTTATGAGAATAATCATAAACTTTATCAGGTACTCGTTTTGGTTTTCCAAGTCATGACCAAGGAAGTTGATGGGGTTTTGTGTAAGACCCAAATTCATCAGCATTGCGTTTACGGGACCGTTTGCCGAAAGCAGGTTTCTCATTGCCAACAACGAGATAAACTGCGGAATGGCAATGGTCATGATGAACACCGTGCGGAAGAACACTTTTCCCTTGATTCCCTTGCGGTTGATGAGCACGGCAAGGAAAATTCCGCCAAAGTAGTTGGTTACCGTTGCAAAAAACGCCCAGATGAGCGTCCAGCCCAACACCGAAAGGAAACGCTGACCTATTTCATTGTCCGGTTGTGTGAAAATTTCAATGAAGTTTTTAAATCCCGCCCAACCGAAGTTGGTTTGACCGGAACCTGCCGTTGTCCCGCCGTAGGTGGTGAACGCCACCAAAATCATGTACAGCGTGGGCAAAATCGTAAACAGCGTCACTCCCAAAATTGTGGGGGAAAGCATCGTGATGTGGAACTTGCTGTCCAACATGGATGCAAGGTCCTGTTTGAATGTGGACGCACCTTCGCCGTAGCGCTCGTCAAGGTCTGCCTTGTAGGCGCTGGAAATATTGGCAAAGTACACCACCAGAAACAACATTATTACACCCAACGTAACCACGCCGAACAAAAGTATCAGCATGGAGTTGGGTACCGCAATAGGCATGCCCGTGTCGGGGTCGATGGCAGTGCTACCGCTTGCATTTTCGATGTACCCCAAGTCGCCGAGATTTATCAACGCTTTGTATCCCAACGGAGTGTCGTTTACCGACGGACACAGCACCATAAACAAAATGAAAACAACTTCCACCAAAAAGAAAATTATTCCCTTGGCAATCTGCTTGTGGCTGAAATTTCCTGCGCCCATGATAAAGTGCGAAAGTTTGGTGCCGACGCTTCCGTCGGAGAAACGTTCGCCGAAGTATTTGAAGCCTTCGGCGATACGCTTACCAAAACGCACAAAAATATTTTCTTTTTTTGTCGTTACTTGCGCAGCCATAGTTTTTCTCCCGGATTATCCTTTGGCTCAGTTACCCGAAGCCTTTCCCGTTTTCCAAATGTTTTGAATTATCGTAAGACCGGTAAGCAACTTTTCGTCGGTGTCGTAAGCCGTGGCGTTGTTGTTTGCAGAGTCACGCATCAGCAAAATGTCTTGTGTGTAGGTGTCGGCGCCCTTCTGATAGAAGTACAGGTTGAGGAAACTGTCGTATCCGAAAGGTTGAGGAATTCCCCATTTTGCCATTTCCACCTGCTTTTTGGCAAGCAGTGCTTCGTTGGTGTCTGCCTGCATTGCTTCAAATTCCGCCGCAGCGTTTTTGTAAGCGGGAAGGTTGTTGCATTCTTCGAAAGAGCCTTCCTGAATTTCCTTGCCGGTGAGGTATTCAACGATGTCTTCGCAAAGTTGTTTGTTGCCGCCGGTAACGATTTCGTTCATACCGTTGATGCACAGCACTTTGCAGTCGGCAAATGTTCCGGATTTCATAACCGTTCCTTCTTCGCATGTGCCGTAAGCGTCTTCCGCAGTGATTGTGTAGGTGGGAAGTTGAGCAATACCGAGGTTGTCACCCAAAGCCGCCTTAACGCTGTCGTACTTCCATGCACCGCCGACAAGGGACAAAACTTTTCCGTCCTTCATCAAAGCGTCAAATGTCGTACTGCCGGAAAGCGCACCGCCGTTGGGGTCGTTGAAGAAACGTTGTCCCCACTTGAAACTGGCCATCGTGTCGTCGCCCGTGCAGTAACTGTTTTCAAGCATTTCGGAAAGTGTGGAACCTTCGTAAATTTTTACGGAAGTTGTTTTGGTTTCGGCATTGCGGGCGAGCATAAGGAAACTGAGGTTGTAACTGTCGTTACCCATGACCGTCATAGCCTTGACGTCGCTGCCTGCACGTTTTGCCGCAGCCATGATGCCTTCCCATGTTTCCACCTCTGTGTCGGTGATTTTGGATTTGTCGTAGAACAGCACCAAAGACTGTCCGATGTAGGGAGCGGCAAATGTGTATTCCGTTCCGCCGAGGGTGTTTTTAACTACCTTTTTGTAGCCGTCGGGGTTGTCCGCTTCAATCTGAGCAAGCAACGATTGGCTTGTCAATGCGGCAATAACGGGGCTTGTGCCGATAAGTTTACCAAGGTTGTCGTGAGGAATTGTGAAGATGGCAGGACCTGCCTGTGCGTCTTTCAAAATTGCCTCGGCGGCTGTAGAAGCGTCCACTCCCTTGACCACGACTTTGTAGGGAAATTCCTTTCCGTTCTTCTCGGCGTAGTCGGCAACGTACTGTTCCATTACGCTTGCGTAGTAGGTGGCGGATTCTTCGCCCACCCAAATTACCAATTCCGTCTCGCTGCACGCCACAAGCGTGAACACGCAAGCGATGAGTAGCACTAATGTAAGTGCCGCAGCAATAAGTTTTTTCATTTTTTCCTCCTGATTTATTGCAATTTCTTGCAAATTTTGTTTGTGTTTCGTTACAGCAGAATATTGCGTGTCAAAGGAAACCACACAACACGCCGTTAACTGATTTAATTTTATCATTCTGTTTGTAATATTTCAATAATATGCAACAAAATGAAAAATTTTTTGCTAATGTTCACTGAAAAACGGACATTTTCACAATATTTTAATGACATAATATTTTTTGCTTAAACATTTAATTTGCTGTTTTTTATGTAAAACAGGAAAAATAGGGGTTGTTTTCATCCTAGAAATATGCTATCATAATTCAAAGGCAAAACGCCGTAAAAATACTGCGAGGTAATGCATCATGATGATAAACAGCAATCAGATTGTTTCCATGACGGAAGCAAACCAAAACTTTTCCAAAGTGGTACGCCGCTGCGAAGACTGCGGTTGCGTTGTGATTTTCAAAAACAACAAACCAAAGTTCGTGTTGCTGGACATTGACGCAATGAAAATAACGTTACCGCAATCGGACGAAAACCTCGACCGTGCCGCCAAAAAGGAAATAGACCGTGCAAAATGGCTGTGATTTGGCAGTACAAGGGACTTGACGCTGTAATTGTACATCACGCCAAGCGCACGTTAACGGCAAATTTTGTCGAAAAATGTCTTTTTTGTCGTAAAATGCAATATGCAAGGGAAAACCGCCGAAAACACCTGTGCGAAATCATGTTTGTACAAGTAACTGCACCACCGCAACTGTTGTAAGACGGTTTGAGTAAAATCCGACGACGAAAAAGGAAAAACAACGGCAAAAACATTGTTGTACCAAAAAATTTTGCTGTAATTGCAATGAAAATAAATTTGCCGTTTTAACTTTGCAAGCAAAAACCTTTTTGCAAGCACTGTCAGGCATGCCGTGCGAAATCATGTTTGTACAAGTAATTGCACCACTGCAACTGTTGTAAGACGGTTTGAGTAAAATCCGACAACGGAAAAGGGAAAACAACGGCAAAAAAACATTGTTGTACCAAAAAATTTTGCTGTAATTGCAATGAAAATAGATTTTTCATTTTAACTTTGCATGCAAAAACCTTTTTGCATTGCGGCAAAAGCATTCCTAATTACAGACTAAAGCATTTCAAACACGTAGCCAAATTCATGGCAAAAATTACAAAAAAAAGACTCGCCCTGTGGGCAAGTCTTTTTTTTGTTTTCAATTACTTATTTTGCAATTGCGCCAAGACCGTAGGTTCCGTCGGTGAAGGATGCAAATACTACGTAGTAAGTTCCTGCCGTAAGCACGATGGGGTTGTCGTTCCATGAACCGCTGTTTTCCCATGCGGGAGTTTCGCTGTGAGGAGGACAATACAGTGTGTCGGGGGTAAGGCTTCTTACGTTGGTGTTGCCTGCATCGGGGATCCAACTGGGAACCCATTCCGCAATGTCGCCCGCCGTTTTGAGTTCGCACTTCAAAACTTTGATTGCCATGTTGCCGTCAACTTCGGTGAGTTCCGCACCTTCGGTAAGAGCGTACGAAATAGACCAGCCTGCTTCCCATGCACCGTCAACCTTGTTGTTGGTGAATGTGTGTTCTGCTATGTACAGGTATTGAACGCCGCCTTCTTTCAAAACGTCTTTGATGCTGGCAACTCTTTTGTCGCTCAATGCAACGGCTTCCATAGCGTAGTTTGCGTCAAGTTTTGTTTCGTCTTCGGCATCAACGTTTACTTTCCAGCCATTGAAGTTTCCCGTAATCGTGTAGGAATACGTGGGATCTGCCAGAGGATCGTTGTCGCAAGCAACAAGAGCAAACAGGCAGGACACCACAAGTATTGCTACCAATGCAGTCGTAACAAGTTTTTTCATCTTTTTTTCTCCTTCTTTTATATATTCTGCCAAAGGCAGTAATATCGAGTTTACGGCAAAGCCTTCAATGAAGGACGGCTTTGTCCAAGCAAAACCAACCTTACACCTTTTACGAGGTCTTCTGCTCTTATTCAGTCTATCACAGCAATATTATAAAATCAATAGTTTTTTGAAAAAACTTCGATTTTTTCAACTTTTTTTCACAAAATCCGCTTGCTTAAATGCTTAAATGTGATACAACAAGCAGGTTTACGCAATGTGTTTGCAACAATTTGCAATCTGACAAAAACCAACAGAAAATGTCTACATCGCTTTTTGTGCAATCAGCGTCTGGAAGGGCAACACTTCCGTTTGAGAGGAAAGTTCTTGCGTTACGCCCAACGTGTCGAGGTACAGTGTGTACCCCTCCAAATTCACCGCAACGTCCTTTGCCACGCCGTTTGCATGCACTATTGTGTACATTGTACCGTTTTCGCTGTCGGTAACTTCAATTACAATCACGGCACCTCCGTCAAGACTTTGAACTTTGTAGGCTTGTTGTACCTGCTCTTGGGAAAGGCTCAGCCCGCCGCAATGAGTTTTTAAGGCAATCAGTTTGCGGTAGTTTTCAAACATGTCGGCGTGAGTGATTTTCAACGAGTAGTCAAGTTGGTTGACTTCGTATCCCGACTGATAGGAATTGCCGTCGCCCCCTTTCGTGCGCAAAAATTCCTCCCCTGCCAGCATAAACGCCGTGCCGTTGGAGGTGAGTACAACGGAGTTTGCCAACATCGCCATTTTTTTGACGGTGGCTTCATCGGTGATGCCTGCGGCGGAAATTCTGTCAAACAAGGTGTAGTTGTCGTGGCAGGTAACGTAGTTGGTAGTCTTGTTTGGGTCGGTGATGCTGTTTGTGCAGGCAGTGATACCTTTCAGCCCGTCCATAATTTTAGAAACGTCGGAAGAACTTAACGCACTTTCGTTTGTTATCCAACCTTTGTCGGTAACGGCAGCCAAACCTCCCTTTATCAAAGCGTCACGCAGTTGGTCGTTGAACTGTCCCACACCACGCAAACTGTTGGCGTTGCTTTGTACCGCCTGTTGCGAGGAAGGCAATGCCGACGTGCCTCCCGTCCAAGGTTCGCCGTAAATTACTATGTTTGGGTTAATAAGTTTCAAAGCGTCGGCAAGCATATTCATTGTTTCCACGTCATGCACGCCCATAAGGTCGAAGCGGAAACCGCCCAATTTGTACTCCGACGCCCAAAAGCACACGGAATCTATCATAAATTTGCGGAACATTGCATGTTCGCTTGCCGTTTCGTTTCCGCAGCCTGAACCGTTGGACATGCTTCCGTTTGCACCGTAGCGGAAGTAATAGCCCGGCATAAGCACGTCAAAATTGCTTCCGCCTGCGGCATTGACGTGATTGTACACCACATCCATAATAATGTTGATGCCTGCGCCGTTAAAAGCAGCCACCACCTGCTTGAATTCCTTAATTCTCGTGTAACCGTCGGTAGCGTCGGAACTGTAACTTCCTTCCAAAACGTTGTAGTTCAACGGATTGTAACCCCAGTTGAAGATGCGTGCGCTTTCATCGTTGGCTTGGTCGAATATCGGCAAAAGTTGCACTGCGTTGACGCCCAACTCCTTGATGTGGTCAAAGCCCGTTTTTACCGTTACGTTGCCTTCCGTGTAGGTCGTGCCTTCTTCAATAAGTCCCAAAAATCTGCTTCGGTTGCTTTCCGTGCCTGTCCACGTTTGCGAAGAGGTAACGTCGGCAACGTGCGTTTCCCACACTACAAGTTGTTTTCTGTCGTAGGCAACGGGCGAAACGTTTTCCCAACCGAGAGGATTGGTCTTGGAAAAGTCCACTATCATTCCACGTTCGCCGTCCAGCCCTGCGCTTTTGGCGTAGGGGTCGACAATTTCCACGCCCGTGGAATAAACGTGATTGTACACAGTGTAGGTGTAGTACTTGCCTGCAAGGTCGCCGCTGACAACCGCTTCAAACGTTCCCTTTTGCCCCGATTGCATGTCGTAGGAAACAGGCGTTTCTTCGCCGTTGCCCTTTTGATAGATGTTCAGCACGATTTTTGTGGACACGGGCGACCACACACGGAATGTGGTTTCGGTAGCACTGTACATTGCGCCCAACTCGCCGTCGAAGTAGAAGGCGTCGTTGAAAGCGTCGGTACCGTACAACGCCATCATGTCCACCGTTGCCGTTACCTTTTTGCCGTCGGCAAACTGTACTTCCGCAGTGTACCCCTCGGCAAGGCGCAAAGTGTGGTTTTGCGGCAAGGCGCAAACAATTTCCTTTGCAGGTCCGTTTTGCACCGCAACGGATTGCGTTGCTTCAAAAATGGTTACGCTTGCCATTTCCTGGCGTGCGTTGACTGTTATTTTGTCGTATGCGGTAAATGCCGCCGTTACATTGTATTTCATTTCCTCTGCGTCCTTGTATAAATTTTGATCCCCCTGCGTCAGATAGATGTGAATGAAGTTGTCGGCGCCCATTTCGCACTGTGAAAGATCCAACATTCTGTCCACGTCGCAATCCTTTGTCCACGAGGCAATCAGTCGGGGAATAATGCCTATCAGACTGTCCCTTTCCGCTCCGAAGTCGGACAACGGGTACATTGCCACACCGCCGAAGTCGTCTTGGTAGTTCAACTTAAACAACTGCCCTTCTTCTCCGCCGTCCGTCCAAATCCAAAATCCCCACTTGAGGTAATCGTCGGGATTTTGCCTTTCGTAGTGGAGCACCAGCGTCGGTTCCGTCGCACTTTCAGGAACGTCTGTCGGCAAACCGCCCGCCGTCGGGTCGTCCACGCAGGCGACAAGCACAATGCACACAACTGCCAACAAACACAACAAGATGACGGACAATTTCCTTTTCATATTGTACCCCCTTTTTACTTTTCCTTTCAAAACTCTCGTTCAGCGTTAAAATTTTAGCATTTTTATGCGTTAGTTACAATAGATTTTAGAAAAGTGAAAATGATATGTCAAATATTGCGTTTGTTGAAAGCGTTGCGTTTTCGGCTGAAAGGCAAAAACTTCTTTTGACGTTACTCGGGTGTAGTAGGCAACGGAAATATGTGCGCAATGAGCTTTTGATACGACGTTGCAAAAGTTCTGTTTAGAATACGTCTTGTGCAAAACAAAGCAAAAGGTACAAAGTGCGATTTTTCAACAACATCAAAAATTTTGTAAAACGTTGCGTTTGTTTTTTGTATAATTTGCGTTTGTTGAAGGGTTGCGTTTATCGGCTGAAAGGCAAAACTCTTCTTTTGTCGTTACTTGGACGTAGTCGGCAACGTAAATGTGAGTGCAAAAGGTGCTTTGGGTCCAACGTTGCAAAAGTTCTGTTGAGCATACGTCTTGTGCAAAACAAAGCAAAAGGTACAAAGTGCGATTTTTCAACAACATCAAAAATTTTGTAAAACGTTGCGTTTGTTTTTTGTATAATTTGCGTTTGTTGAAGGGTTGCGTTTATCGGCTGAAAGGCAAAACTCTTCTTTTGTCGTTACTTGGACGTAGTCGGCAACGTAAATGTGAGTGCAAAAGGTGCTTTGGGTCCAACGTTGCAAAAGTTCTGTTGAGCATACGTCTTGTGCAAAACAAAGCAAAAGGTACAAAGTGCGATTTTTCAACAACATCAAAAATTTTGTAAAACGTTGCGTTTGTTTTTGTATAATTTTGCGTTTGTTGAAGTGTTGCGTTTATCGGCTGAAAGGCAAAACTTTGCGTAAAATTTGCACTACACAAGCACATTTGCACAGATGCACGCTTTTGCAATTACCTATTCGTGAAAAACGTTTTGTGAACAGTTTTTTTCGCTACGTAACAACTTTTTTGCTACTGTGCATTGCCTGTTATGTTCAAAAACAAAATCAAAAAAATTGCACTTTCATTCCTAGCTACGCAAAAAACGCAGTTGTAACTTTCATCGGAAGTTTCGCAAAAGGTCGCCAAAAGGATGCCGTTGCATTGTGATACACGTCAAAATGTACAAAAAAAGTGCCTACGTAGGGCAAAAACCGTTACACAGTCAAAAGGCAAAAGAAAACCCCCGAAAACGGGGGTTTAGTTGACTCTGCAACAAAATTACTTGAGTTCTGCTTCTGCGCCTGCATCCACAAGGGTCTTAACCATGTGTTCTGCAACGTCTTTGGGTTGAGCTTCCTTGATGGTAGCGGGAGCGCTTTCAACAAGGTTTTTGGCTTCAACAAGACCAAGTCCCAAAAGTTCACGAACGGCCTTGATAACGCCGAGTTTGCTGGAGCCGAAGGACTTCAACACAACGTCGAATTCCGTCTTTTCTTCCACAACGGGAGCGGCGGCTGCTGCACCGCCTGCAACTGCTACGGGAGCGGCTGCGCTTACGCCGAATTCTTCTTCGATAGCATGAACAAGTTCGTTGAGTTCCAAAACAGAAAGAGATTTAATCTCTTCGATAAACTTCTTTGTATCCATTTTAATTATCTCCTATAAATTTAATTTTGGCGGGTGTTACCCTGTTTGCCTTTTTTGGCGGCAAGCCACTGCAACAAGCGTTGTTATTGCGCTTTTTCGGCGATAGCGTTCAAAGCCACTGCCAATCCACGTACCGGTGCAGACAATACGGAAACCAACATTGCAAGCAAAGTTTCTCTGTTGGGAACTTTGGACATTGCGTCCACAACGCTTGCGTCGGCGAATTTTTTGTCGAACATACCGCACTTGATTTCCATTGCCTTGTACTTTTTGATTCCTTCGGCAGCAATCTTTGCGGGTGCTACTGCGTCTGTCGTACCGAATGCAAATGCACTTGGTCCGTTCAACGCTTCGTCAAATTCCGTGTAGCCGAGTTCGTTCAAAGCCTTTTTTACGAGAGTGTTTTTCAAAACTCTGTAATCAACGCCGTTCTTTCTGAATTCGGAACGGAATTCCGTGTCCTGGGCAACCGTCAGTCCCTTGTAGTTGATGATGATGAGGGATTGGCTGTTTTGGATTTGTTCCTTGATTTGTTCCACCAACTCTCTCTTTTCCAACTGCGTGGCACTGAGGTGACCTTCATGACGTTCGTGATCCATTGTGATTTTACCTCCTTGTGATATTCAATATCAAAAAACCCTTGCACTGCAAACTTCGGTACAAGGGTGAGGTCTTACGACTAACCTACTGTTGTACCTCGGCAAGATTTACCTTTGCACTTGCTGTCTTTGGCTACGGTGTGGGTTTTTTATATTTGAATTAAAGTAAATTATCTGTAATTTACTTTGATGCCGGGGCCCATCGTGGTTGCGATTGCAACGGATTTGAGATAGGTTCCCTTGGCGCTTGCGGGTTTCGCCTTGATGATGGCGTCCATGATTGTCGTTACGTTTTCCAACAACTTGTCCTTACCGAAGGACTTTTTGCCGAAAATAACGTGGCAGATGGATTGTTTGTCCACACGGTATTCCACCTTACCTGCCTTAACGTCGTGGATTGCCTTTGTAACATCCATGGTAACGGTACCGCTCTTGGGGTTGGGCATCAAGCCTTTGGGTCCCAAAATCTTACCCATACGGCCTACAAGTCCCATCATGTCGGGGGTGGTAATCATAACGTCAAATCCAAACCAGTTTTCCTTTTGGATTTTTTCGATGTACTCTTCCGCACCCACGAAATCGGCACCTGCCGCTGTCGCTTCGTCTGCCTTTGCGCCCTTGGCAATTACCAAAACACGCACGGATTTACCTGTTCCGTTGGGCAACACAACCACACCACGAACCTGTTGGTCTGCGTGACGGCTGTCTACGCCCAATTTAACGTGCAATTCAAGTGTTTCGTCAAATTTTGCAGGAGCAATTTCCAATGCCTTTTCAATTGCTTCCGCCATATCGTATTGCTTTGTTTTGTCGTACTTTTTCAAAGCGTCAACATATTTCTTTCCTTTCATTTGGCGCCTCCCTAGTCTTCAACAACAACGCCCATGCTGCGTGCCGTTCCTGCAATCATGGAGCATGCCGCTTCCAATGATGCTGCATTCAAGTCTACCATTTTAAGTTTTGCGATTTCCTCAATTTGAGCCTTGGTGATTTTTGCAACCTTGGTCTTGTTGGGGGCGGCGCTTGCCTTTTCGATACCGCAAGCCTTTTTGATAAGGACAGGTGCAGGGGGAGTCTTCAAGACGAAAGTGAAACTGTGGTCTTGATAGATAGTTACAATAACAGGAATGATAAGTCCTGCTTTGTCTTGCGTCCTGGCGTTGAAATCCTTGGTGAAACCGGGGATGTTGATGCCGTGAGGACCAAGAGCGGAGCCTACCGGGGGTGCCGGTGTGGCTTTTCCGGCAGGAAGTTGAAGTTTAACAACTGCCGTTACTTTTTTTGCCATAAGTGTTTCCTCCTAGTCGTGGTTTTAGCGAAAGCATTTGGCTTTCTCCCAAATTCCGTTTGGTAAGGTCAAACGGTAAAAACCGTGTTGCCGCAGCAAAAGGTCAGTTTTCGCTGTCCTCGCTTGCCACGGTTGTTGCATTGTTGAGTTTTTCCAGTTGCACAAAGTCCATATCCACGCTGGTTTCACGTCCGAACATGTTGAGAGAAACCTGCGCTTTCTGACGTGCCGTGTCGATGGATTTGATTACACCCACAAGTCCGTCGAAAGGACCGCTTACAACTTTTACGTCGTCTCCCACTACCATATCGAAGTTGACGACGGTATCTTCCAAGCGAAGGCGTTTGACTTCTTCGTCATCCAATGGCCATGCCTTACCGTTGGGACCGACAAATCCCGTAACACCACGGGTGTTGGTAAGCATAAACCACAGTTGCGACGAATACACAAGTTTGATAAACACGTAACAGGGCATCACTTTGGCTTCGTAAGCCTTGCGTTTGCCGTTTTTTTCCTCTATCAAAGTTTCGGTGGGGATTTTTATGTCCAAAATAACATCCTGCAAATTGCCGTTTTCCACCATTTGCTCGATGCTCTTTTTCACCAGACTTTCATAGCCGGAATAGGTGTGCAGTATATACCATTTTGCACTGTTGTTTTCGCTCATAATGCCGCCTTAAGAAATAAGTGTAAGAAGCCAAGACAACAGTGAATCGAAACCTAAAATCAGCACGCCGAAAAACAACACCACAAGCAAAACAATGCCGGTGTTTTTAACAACGGTTTTGAATGTCGGCCAAGATACCTTTTTGAGTTCGCTCCAACTTTTCACGAAGAAAGTGCCAAGTCTGCCACGCTTTCTGTTAGATTTTGTAGCCATCTGTTTTTCTCCTTACTTCGCTTCTTTGTGAGTTGTGTGCTTTTTGCAGAATCTGCAGTACTTGTGCATTTCAAGTCTGTCCGTTGTAGTCTTGCCGTTTTTGTATGTGTCGTAATTGCGTTGTTTGCATTCCGTGCAGGCAAGCACAACCTTTACTCTGTTTCCTTTTTTCGCTGCCATCGCTCTAATTCTCCTGTGTTTTGCATGCAAAATTTGCCCAAAAAGTAAATTTTGTACGCAAAAAATTACACCCCTTACAGAAGTGCTAACTAATAATACCACATAATGTATCTGATGTCAACAAATTTGCGCTCTTTTGGCAAAGTATTTTTGACCCGAAACCTTCAAAAAAAGTGCGTTTCGGAAGGAAAAATACAAGGAAATTTTTGCCGACGCTATTGACAACGCCGAAGAAAAATACTATAATGTACGTCCCTCAAAACGCACACGCTTTTGTTGAGCGAAACCGACGTTGGCGAGGTCAATCTGCACCGAAAAACCTTTCGGAAGGGAGAAAAACAAAATGACGGATTACAAAATGCTGGTGAAAGAAGCGTACGAAGCGCAAAAAATGGCGTATATTCCCTACTCGCACTGGGCGGTGGGGGCTGCTTTGCTGACCAAAGACGGGAAAATTTACCGTGGCTGCAACATAGAAAGTTCCACCTTTACGCCGACGGTATGCGCCGAAAGGACGGCGTTTTTCAAAGCCGTTTCCGAAGGCAAACGCAACTTTGCCGCCATTGCCATTGTGGGAAACGACGAAAAAACCCCTGTGGGACAGGGCGATTTTTGCCCGCCGTGCGGTGTTTGCCGTCAGGTTATGACGGAATTTTGCGGTGGCGACTTTGAAATTGTTTTGGCAAAGGACTACGACGACTACAAGGTGTACACCCTTTCACAACTTATGCCTCTTGTGAGCCTGCCCCTTTCCAAATAGAATATTGTTAGGTGTTGTACACGCCTAAACGGCGTAACGTCAACCCGACAATACGCAACACGCAATAAAAACACACGAAAAAGCAACACAGAAAGTTTGCGTGATTTGGTGAGACCGGAGCCGATTTGCTCGCCCATAGGGGACATTGCCACATCTGCACCCAAATTGAACAGACCTATTCCCAACACCAGAAACAGAGAAGACAGGGCAAAAACGCCCACTTCGTGAGAAGTGAGGTCTATCAAAGGCGTGCAACACAAAATCAGCACTATCGCCACTACGGGTAGCACGGAAAACATGACTTTTCAAGCAGTGCGAACGGAATAAATGAAAATGAAACTCACCAAACAGCCGAACATTCGGCTGTTTTTTTGTACCCTTTTGTTGCAATTTGAAACTTGAATCATCCTAGAAAAAGATGTTTTGCCGTAATTTTCAAGCGACTGTATCCGCACGACTTGCAGAACGGTTTTTGAAGTCACCAACGCAAACTTTTGCAAAAACAAACAGCATCTGACGTAAAAGGCAAATGCCCACAATACCCTCGGTTTACAGGTAAAACACATACAATTACAAAGAAAGGGGCGGAAACAGCCACGGCAACGTGAATTTCCGACAAAAAAAACGGACACCACGTCCGTTTTTCCGCTTTTCTACAAACTTTTGATACTTTTCAAATTTTCTAAGGTTTTTGCATGACCGTTCAAATATTGTTTTCTGCACGACGTACCTTCACCTTTTACACTGTTGCGCAGGAAAATGCCACTTTGCAACAACATGCCAAAAGACGCTTCCGCATTGCAAAAAAACTACCGCTTACTTTTTCGGGGAAGAAAGGTCCTCGTCGGACTTTTGTTCCTCTTGCGACGGCGCCTTCTCCGACTTGCCCTCTTTTACTTTTTCCGTCTTTTCGGAAGTTGTCGCCTCTTCTTGTTTGGCTTGCTTGGGGGCAAATCCCACCACATCGCACACGGGAAGGGCAAAGGCAATGCCCTGACCTGCCGTTTTTAGCCCCACCGCATGGTACAGGGCGTGAAGTACCTTTTCTTTCACCTCACTTTCCACCAGAATCATCACGATTTCCTTTTCCGGCTGAATGGTTACGCCGAAAATTTTTTCCGCTTCGGCATTGGCTGTGCCGCTTGCGTGCAGTACCGTGCCGCCTCTTGCGCCAACCTCACGGGCAGCGTCCATGACCGCCTCGGCAAAACCTGCGTTTACTATGCAAAAGATAACTTCGTGTGTGTAGTTCATTTTGCGCCTCACTGTTTGTTGCTTAAAAACTTATACACGGCAACGCCCACCGTGCTTGTCATGGGGATGGTGAAAGCAATGCCTTTGCCTCCACGTATTGTAGAAAACTTTTTTTCCAACTCTTGCAGGGCTTGTTGCGCCATATCCTGACGAATAACGCTGAACAACGCCTGTTTTTCCCTGTCGGAATTGAGCAAGCCGAAACTGCTTGCCGTACCGAATGCCGACACTTCCATTTGAAGGTTTACTTCGAAAGATTGCAGCAAATCCAGGAAAAACTCCGCCTTGCGACGTGGCACCACCGTTACCAACAGCAACAGTTTGTTTGGCGCCAACGGCTTTTGCAACGTTTCCTTTTCCCTTGCGTTGCGTTTTTTGACAGATTTGTTTGGCATGTTTCCCTCACATAAAGCTTATGATTTGGTCGTCGTCGGCGCTCAGAATGCGTTGTTGCGCACGCTTGTTGCGTACTTTTTGCGCCGTTATTGCACGGAAGCCCAACAGTTGAATGGTAATGAGCGGCGTCATTGCCACCATTGCCACGATGCCGAAAGCGTCGGCAAGCACCTTTTCTTCCCCCTGAATTACGCAACACGCACCTATTGCAAAGGGCAAAATAAAGGTGGTTGTAAGGGGACCGGACGCCACCCCGCCGGAGTCGAATGCTATTGCCGTGTACACTTTGGGAACGAAAAAACTCAACCCCAACGACACAATGTAGCCGGGTATCAGGTAGTACAAAACGGAAAAATCCAACCATATTCTCACCATGGACAGCGCCAACGACAGGGCAACGCCCACCGAAAGGGCAACCAACATGGATTTTTTGGAAATGACACGGTTGGTAACCTCTTCCACCTGTTTGTTGAGTACATGCACGGCAGGTTCGGCAAGCACCACCACTGCGCCAAGCACAAGTCCCGTAACAATCAACACGGACGGGTGATTTTCCGCAAGTTGCTGACCCAATTTGAACCCGACGGGCATGAATCCTACAGTGACAGCAGTCAGAAACGCCACAATGCCTACAAAGGTGTACACAATTCCTATCACCATTCGCACTATTTTTATTTTAGGCAGTTTCAGGCAGGTGATTTGCAACACCGTGAAAAACGCCACGATAAGGCCCAGCGAAAGCAGCACGTCTTTGACCACTTTCCACATTTCCTCCAAAAATGCCACGATAAAATTTGGCGCAACGGCGTAGTTTGGCACGGAATAGGACATATCGCCCGTACTTGCAAGCCCCAGCAACAACACCGTTACAATGGGACCTACGGAGCACAAAGCAACCAAGCCGAAACTGTTTTCCGTACTGTTGCGTCCGCCCAAGGTAACGGAAATGCCCGCACCCACCGCCATGATGAAGGGCGCAGTAATAGGTCCTGTGGTAACTCCGCCGGAATCGAACCCCAACGCCACAAAATCCATACCGCCACGCTCTATCAGCAATGCCACAAGGGCAAACATGCACATATAGAAGAAAATCAAAATGGGCGCAAGGGATTTTCCAAGTACCGTTTTAAGCACGCCCAACAGCAAAAACGCTCCCACGCCGACGCCAACGGCAAGAATAAGCACCAAGGGCGGAATTTTTTCTGCTATTTGATTGGACAACACCGAAAGGTCGGGTTCGGCAACGGTGATAAGCACGCCCATGGCAAAACAAACGGAAAGCAACACGGAAAGTTTGCGTGATTTGGTAAGACCGGAACCTATTTGCTCGCCCATAGGGGACATTGCCACATCGGAGCCCAAATTGAACAGACCTATTCCCAACACCAGAAACAGAGAAGACAGGGCAAAAACGCCCACTTCGTGAGAAGTGAAGTCTACCAAAGGCGTGCAACACAAAATCAGCACTATCGCCACGACGGGTAGCACGGAAAACAACGATTCTTTGATTTTTCCCAGCAAAGCGTACTTCAATGTTCACCACCTGACAGGCAAAAGCACAACGTTCAGATTGCCTGCACCGCACTGTTATTGTTGCCACGCACAGCCCTACAAAAACGCATTTCCGTAAAACCGACAAAATTACCGCTCGGTTTACGACGCCGTTGCAAGCAGGACAACAGTAACTGTTTACAATTTCTAATAATATTTTATTATACCATCTATCGAAAAATTTTGCAATATTGTTGCCCTCACGGGCAGGAAATATTTTTCAAAAATAACCGAAAAATTGTTTTTACGCAGTATTTATTTACACGGCGTTGGAAAGCAACGAAATTTATAACTAAGCCTGACACAAAGGTCGGAAACATTGCGACATCGACGGCGAAGAACTCAAAACACAAAACCTGTTTTTTGTTGCCTTTTCCCTTGAAAAGTTGAAAGGTTTTGTACACTGCACAAACAAGCACGTTTGCAAATACAACGCAAAAAACATTTTTTGTGTTTTTGCAACTTACGGCACGGGAAACAAACACATTTACACCATTTTCAGACAACAAAACGTCAACTAAAACAACGGTTTGCGTACCAAAAAGTTACTACCGTTTGAAAAAATACGTTACAACGCTTAGTTTTGCGACGGCACAAACGCACAGCAAACACGGTCAAAACGCTTGCAGGTTTTGCATGTTGCGGCATTGCACCCGAAAGACATTTGCTACAATATCTTCGGCATTGCAATTTGCGTCAGCGTACCAAACAACAAATAAAACAATTTGATTTTTAATTTCAAAGTGCGTTACACCACAAACAAATAAATTCTTGTGCGTTAGGACAACGGAAAATGCCTTTGTGTTGCTTGCAAACCTCTTGTTCAAAATGTATAAAACCGTAAATCGCCAATACAAGAGAAACATTTTACATTTTTACACAACGGTTAAACAAATTGCTGTTTCCTGTTCACGAAGCAAGGAAAAACTTGCAAACACTTCAACGGGGACTACGCATACTTTGAAAAAAATACAACTTTTGCCCTTTGAAGGGCACAAAACCGCAACTGCAACATGACAAAACAAAAAAAAATCCCACTTCAAACGAAGTGAGATTTTTTGTTTTTGTTTCAATTACTTAATGATCTTGGAAACAACGCCGGATCCTACGGTGTGGCCGCCTTCACGAATAGCGAAACGAAGACCTTCTTCCATAGCGATGGGGGTGATCAACGTAACTTTGATGTGGGTGTGGTCGCCGGGCATAACCATTTCAACGCCGTCTTCAAGTTCGATTGTTCCTGTAACGTCCGTTGTACGGAAGTAGAATTGAGGACGATATCCCTTGAAGAAGGGGCTGTGACGTCCGCCTTCTTCCTTTGTAAGAACGTAAACTTGTCCTTCAAATTCCGTGTGCGGAGTAACACTCTTGGGTTTAGCGATAACTTGTCCACGTTCAATTTCTTTACGGTCGATACCACGAAGCAACAAACCTACGTTGTCGCCTGCGAATGCTTCGTCAAGAAGTTTACGGAACATTTCAACGCCTGTAACTACGGACGTCTTGATTTCGTCTTTCAAACCAACGATTTCAACAGGATCGGAAGGTTTAACGGAACCACGTTCTACTCTACCTGTAGCAACTGTGCCACGGCCGGTGATGGTGAACACGTCTTCAACGGGCATCAAGAAAGGCTTGTCGGTGTCACGTGTCGGGGTGGGGATGTAACTGTCAACAGCGTCCATCAAGTCCAAAATGGGCTTGTAAACAGGAGAGTTGATGTCATGGTTGCCTGCTTGGTAAGCGTCCATTGCTGCCTTTGCAGAACCCTTGATGATGGGGATGTTGTCGCCGTCGAATTCGTACTTGGAAAGAAGTTCTCTTACTTCCATTTCAACAAGTTCGAGCAATTCTTCGTCGTCGACAAGGTCGGTCTTGTTCATGAATACAACGATGTAAGGCACACCTACCTGACGTGCAAGAAGGATGTGTTCACGTGTTTGCGGCATGGGACCGTCTGCAGCGGAAACAACCAGAATAGCACCGTCCATCTGAGCGGCACCGGTGATCATGTTTTTAACATAGTCGGCGTGGCCCGGGCAGTCTACGTGTGCGTAGTGGCGCTTGTCTGTTTCGTATTCAACGTGTGCGGTGTTGATTGTAATACCACGAGCTCTTTCTTCGGGAGCCTTGTCAATTTGGTCGTAAGCCATAACTTCCGCATCGTTCTTCATGGAAAGCACCATGGTGATTGCGGCTGTCAAAGTGGTCTTACCATGGTCTACGTGTCCGATGGTACCAATGTTGACGTGTGGTTTGCTTCTGTCAAATTTAGCTTTTGCCATTGTTGTGATTCCTCCTGATTTCGATTGTTGATCAAATCTTTATTTTGAGTCGATTCAATTATATATTATTTTTTTATTTTGGTCTACACTTTTTGTAAAGTTTTTATAAAAACTTATTTGCTTTCGTGTTCCTTGGTAATCTTTTCTTTTACCGATTTGGGAACTTCCGCAAAGTGGTCGAACTGCATTGTGTAGTTTCCTCTGCCCTGCGTGCGGGAACGCAAGTCCGTTGCGTAACCGAACATTTCGGCAAGAGGGATGAATGCGTTTATCACCTGTACGCCGTTGCGCATTTCGATACCGGAAACGTTACCACGTCTGCTGGAAACGTTGCCCATCACATCGCCGAGATACTCTTCCGGCAGGGTGATTTCCACCTTCATCATGGGTTCAAGCAAAATGGGGTCTGCCTTGGCTGCGGCGTTTTTGAATGCCAACGAGCCGGCAATTTTGAATGCCATTTCGCTACTGTCCACTGGGTGGAAACTACCGTCGTACACGGTAACTTTGAAGTCCACCACTTCGTAGCCTGCCAAAGGACCTGTTTTTGCCGCTTCCATAATACCGTTGTTGATGGGTTGAATGTATTCCTTGGGAATACTTCCGCCGACGGTTGCGTCCACAAATTCGTAGCCCTTGCCTGCTTCCAAAGGTTCCATTTTGATTTTACAGTGACCGTACTGACCTTTACCGCCCGACTGACGGACATATTTGCCTTCCGCTTCCACTGCCTTGGTGATGGTTTCACGGTAGGAAACTTGCGGTTTACCTACGTTTGCTTCCACCTTGAATTCACGCAACAATCTGTCCACGATGATTTCCAGGTGCAATTCGCCCATACCTGCGATGATTGTCTGACCCGTTTCCTGGTCGGTGTAGGTCTTGAAGGTGGGGTCTTCTTCCGCCAACTTGACAAGTGCAAGAGTCATCTTTTCCTGACCTGCCTTGGTTTTGGGTTCGATTGCAACTTTGATTACCGGTTCGGGGAACAGCATGCTGTCCAAAACGATGGGGTCCTTTTCCGAACACAGCGTGTCGCCCGTCGTCGTGTCTTTCAAACCTACCAAAGCGACGATTTCGCCTGCATAGGTTTCGGGAATTTCTTCACGTTGAGCGGCGTGCATCTGCAACACTTTGGTTACACGTTCACGCTTGCCCTTGGTGGAGTTGTACACGTAACTTCCCGCCTGCAAAGTACCGCTGTAAACACGGCAGTAGGCAAGTTTTCCCACAAAGGGGTCGGCAACGATTTTGAATGCCAATCCGCAGAAGGGTTCGTCGTCGTCCGTTTTGCGAACGATTTTTTGTTCCTCGTCGTGTACGTCGAAACCAACAACGTGGTCGATGTCCACGGGGCTGGGCAGATATTCGCAAATTGCGTCAAGCAGTTTCTGAACGCCCTTGTTTTTGTAGGAAGAACCGCACAAAACGGGGTTGACTTTCAGTTCGATTACCGCTTTACGCAACGCATGTTTGATTTCGTCTACCGAGAGGTCGCCCTCTTCGAAGAATTTTTCCATCAAAGCGTCGTCCGTGCCGGCAACAAATTCCACAAGTTCTTCGTGGGCTTTGTCCACCGCCGCCACCATGTCGGCAGGCACTTCGCCTTCGTCGATAACTATTCCCTTGGGATCGTTGTAGAAGTACGCCTTCTTGGTGATTACGTCCACGATTCCGCGGAAAGTTTCTTCCTTTCCGATGGGCAACTGAACGGGCATGGCGTTGGCTTTGAGTCTTTCACGCATCATTTTGACAACGTTTTCGAAGTTTGCGCCGTTGATGTCCATTTTGTTGACAAACGCAATACGGGGCACGTTGTACTTTGTAGCCTGATGCCACACCGTTTCGCTTTGAGGTTCTACGCCGCCTTTTGCGCAAAATACCGCAACGGCACCATCCAGAACACGCAAAGAACGTTCCACTTCCACCGTGAAGTCCACGTGGCCCGGGGTGTCAATCAGGTTGATGCGGTAGTCCACGTGATTGTAACTGTCCACCCAATGTACGGTGGTTGCAGCACTTGCAATAGTGATACCACGTTCCTGTTCCTGAGCCATGCTGTCCATTACGGCTGTGCCTTCGTGCACTTCGCCGATTTTGCGGGTTTTACCCGAAAAGAACAGTATTCTTTCACTCGTAGTGGTTTTTCCTGCGTCGATGTGCGCCATAATACCGATGTTACGCACGTTTTGCAAAGGATAAATTCTAGCCATGTTACCTTACTTTACTCCCCAAATTACCATCTGAAATGAGCAAACGCCTTGTTTGCTTCGGCAGATCTGTGCATTTCTTCCTTTCTCTTGAAAGCGCCGCCTTGCTCGTTGTAAGCGTCCATCAATTCGCCTGCAAGACGAAGATGCATGTATCTTTCGCTGCGTTTGCGTGAAAATGTAACCAACCAACGGATAGCCAGTGTCTGACGTCTTTCCGGTCTCACTTCCATGGGAACCTGATAGTTTGCACCGCCTACACGTCTTGCTTTACATTCCAGCATAGGCATAAGATTGTTTATTGCTTTATTGAATACTTCCATAGGGTCATTGCCTGTCTTGGCTTTGATTTCGTCAAAAGCGCCGTAGACTATTTCCTGGGCAGTACCCTTTTTGCCGTCCTGCATGACTTGGTTGATAACCTTTGTTACCACCTTGCTGCCATACACGGGATCGGGCAGAACGTCCCTCTTGGGAACGCCACTTCTTCTGGGCATTGATTTTTCCTCCTTTTAAGAATTTTGTTTTTTAATTTTGTTTTACCAATACAGCCAACTCGACGCACCCTCGGTGCGGAGAAACTTCTGCAAAAAATTTGCATACTGCTTACCGGAGAAAAGCCAAAATTAAAACTCCGACTATTCACCTTGAACTGTATATTGTTTGTGTCCCGACCTATTTCTTGGGACGTTTTGCGCCATACTTGGAGCGAGCCTGCTTTCTGTTGGCTACGCCTGCGGTGTCCAGCGTTCCACGGATGATGTGGTAACGGATACCGGGCAAGTCTCTTACTCTGCCGCCACGGATAAGAACGACGCTGTGTTCCTGAAGGTTGTGTCCTTCACCGGGAATGTAGCAAGTACCTTCCATGCCGTTTGTACGGCGAACACGGGCAATCTTACGCAGTGCGGAGTTGGGCTTTTTGGGAGAAGTCGTCGTTACGTTGAGGCATACACCACGCTTTTGAGGACAACTGTCCAACAACGGGGATTTGCTCTTCTCGGCATCTCTTCTTCTTCCTTGCTTAATCAACTGGTTGATTGTTGCCATTTTTTGTTTACCTCCTTTCAATAGTGAATGTCGGAATTCTTTTGGAGAATCCATATATACAAAGCGTTTCCGCTCAGTATCGGGTTTGCTGTCAATATTGTTGACAGAAAGCGTTGTTTTAACGGATTTTCGGCGATTTTTGTTTTTATTTCAAAAATCCCACGGCGCCGCAAGGCACGTCTATCCCGTACCTGTGCGCAATCTGTTCCATCGTGTCTTCTGTTTCCACAGGCACATTGTGCGCCTTTGCCACCGAAACAATGGCACGGACGTAATCGACGTCCGCATCTGTGGCAATTCGGATACGTTTCAGTTCGTTTGCCTTGGTGAAACGCAATATTTGTTTTTTGCCCACCACCGTGCGCTCAGTATTGTTATCCATAAAACACCAACGTATATTTTACCAAAACAACGCAAAACAGTCAAGCGTTTTTTCAAACACCTGACTGTTTTTTGCCTTCTTCACTTACGTGAAAAGGTTGTTGATGTTACTCCTTCTGTTCGGAAGTTTCCTCGTCGAAGTTTTCTTCAACTTTGGGAACAAGTTCCATATCACGGTACTGTTTCAAGCCCGTGCCTGCGGAAATCATCTTACCGATGATGACGTTTTCCTTCAAGCCGTACAGCGGGTCGCATTTGTTTTTGATTGCCGCTTCGGTGAGTACTCTCGACGTTTCCTGGAAGGATGCCGCAGAAAGGAAACTGTCGGTGGCAAGACTTGCCTTGGTAATACCCAGCAAAATTCTCTTTGCCGTTGCGGGTACGCCGTCTTCGTCCAAAGCCTTGTTGTTTTCCGCTTCGAAACGGAAGATGTCCACCACTTCGCCGGGGAGCATATCCGTTGTGCCTGCGTCTTCGATACGCACTTTGCGAAGCATTTGTCTTACGATAACTTCCACGTGCTTGTCGTTGATTTCGACACCGTTGGTGCGGTAGGTTGCCTGAACTTCCTTGACAAGGTACTCTTCCACTGCACGCAATCCCTTTGTGGAAAGCAAATCCTGCGGATAGATGGAACCTTCGGTAAGCGGGGTGCCGCTTTCCACCTTGTCGCCGTCGTGCACCTTGATGCGGGCGGTGTAGGGGATGGAGTATTCCTTAACTTTACCGTCGGCTTCCTTGACCTGCACCACCTTTTTGGTTGTGTTGGTGGGAATGACTACGGTGCCGTTCACTTCACAGATGATGGCGCATCCCTTGGGTTTTCTTGCTTCGAACAATTCCTCTACACGGGGAAGACCCTGTGTAATGTCGTCGGAGGTTGCAACACCGCCGGTGTGGAATGTTCTCATTGTCAACTGCGTACCGGGTTCGCCGATGGACTGTGCGGCAATTACGCCTACCGCTTCGCCCAAATTTACCGGTTTACCCGTTGCCATGTTGGAGCCGTAGCACTTGCAGCACACGCCGTGTTCGCTGCGGCAGGTAAGCACCGTTCTCATGTACAGTTTGTCGATGCCTGCCTTGACTATTTCCTTGGCGAGGTCGTCGTTTATCATTGTGTCGCCATGGCAGATGAGTTCGCCCGTTTGAGGGTTGACGACATCGTCTATGACGTACTTGCCGATGATACGGTCTTCGAACTTTTCGACAATTTCGTCTTTGCCCGAACCACGGAAAGCCTCAATCCACATACCTTGCGGACGGCTTCCTGCCGAACAGTCTTCTTCACGCACGATAACGTTTTGCGCAACGTCCACCAGACGACGTGTAAGGTAACCGGAGTCTGCCGTCTTCAAAGCGGTGTCCGCCAAACCTTTACGTCCGCCGTGGGAGGAAATGAAGTATTCCAACACCGACAAACCTTCACGGAAGCAAGCCTTAACGGGCAATTCGATGGTACGTCCGCTGGGGTCGCTCATCAAACCACGCATGCCGCACAACTGACGAATCTGGTTCATGCTACCACGGGCGCCGGAATCCGCCATCATCCAGATGGGGTTGTCTTCTTCCATGACGTTTTTCACCAGGTCTTCCACTTTGCCGGCAACTTCCTTCCACACGTCGATAACCGACTTGTAGCGTTCGTTTTCCGTAAGGAAACCTTCGTTGAAACTGTTTTCGATGTCAATAACACGTTTTTCCGCTTCGTGCAGAATAGCCTGTTTTTCCGTGGGAATGTTCATGTCGAACACGCTTGTGGTAAGTCCGCTGATGGTGCTGTACTTGTAGCCTAAAGCCTTTACGTTGTCCAACATTGTCGCAGTGGGCGTCGTGCCACGCAACTTGAAGCATTTTTCCACAATTTGCGAAAGTTGTTTCTTGCCCACCAAGTAGGATTTGGGATTGGCAATCATCGCCTTTGTCAGTTCCACGGGGATGCCCAAAGTGCGGCGTTCCAACTTCTTTTGCGCAAGTATTTCCTCATCGGTGATGTAGGAATCGTCCTCGGCGGATGCGTCGGTGTAATCGTAGTAGATTGCCTGACAGAAAATCATACGTCCCACCGTGGTCCAGATTTTTCTGCCGTCTTCCAACTTGATGTTGACGACGGTGTGCAATGTTATGTCGTGCGCCACATACGCTTCGTACGCTTCGTCGAAACTGCTGTAGAATTTGGCTTTGCGCAGCAACTGTACTTCTTCTTCCGTCAGTTCACGCTGTTTGCGTGTTTCGTCGTACAGTTCCATTATTTTTTGAATTTCCTGCACGTTTCCACGCACCGTGGTGAGGTAGTAGCACCCCAAAACCATGTCCTGCGTGGGGCAAATAACGGGTTTGCCGTCGGAAAGTTTAAGAATGTTGTTGGCGGCAAGCATCAAGAATCTTGCTTCCGTCTGCGCTTCTATCGAAAGGGGTACGTGCACTGCCATCTGGTCGCCGTCGAAGTCGGCGTTGAATGCCGTACATGCCAACGGGTGCAGTTTGATGGCTCTGCCTTCAATCAGTACCGGTTCGAAAGCCTGAATGGAAAGACGGTGCAATGTAGGCGCACGGTTGAGCATTACGGGATGGTCTTTTATGACCTCTTCCAAAATGTCCCACACCTTGGCGTCGGCACGTTCCACACGTTTCTTTGCGGATTTAACGTTGTGGCACTGGTTGGTTTCCACAAGTTTTTTCATTACAAAGGGCTTGAACAATTCCAAAGCCATTTCCTTGGGAATACCGCACTGGTGAAGTTTGAGTTCCGGTCCTACCACGATAACGGAACGTCCCGAGTAGTCGACACGTTTGCCCAACAGGTTCTGACGGAAACGTCCCTGCTTACCACGAAGCAATCCGGAAAGGGACTTCAACTCTCTGTTGCCTGCGCCCGTTTGCGGACGTTTGCTTCTGCTGTTGTCCAACAGACTGTCCACGGCATCCTGCAACATACGCTTTTCGTTGTTGATGAGGATTTCCGGTGCGTTTATTTCAATAAGTTTTTTAAGACGGTTGTTGCGGTTTATTACCCTGCGGTACAAGTCGTTGAGGTCGCTGGTGGCGTATCTGCCTCCGTCAAGAGGCACCATGGCACGCAGTTCCGGCGGAAGTACCGGCAATACCGTCAGAATCATCCATTCGGGGTGGTTGCCGCTTTTTCTGAACGCTTCTACTATGTCAAGACGCTTGATGGCACGTACCTTTTTTGCGCCTTGATTGGTTCCTGTAACAATTTCACGCAAAGCCTGCGATTCCTTTTCCAAATCGATGTTTTGCAACAGTTCCCTCACCGATTCGGCTCCCGTGCCTGCACGGAAGTTCTTTTCTGGGTTTTCCCTTGCGGCGGCTTGCGCCTCACGGTACTCGCTCATGGTGAGTATCTGCTTGTATTGCATTCCGCTTTGCATGGGGTCCAGAACAACATAACTCTGGAAGTTTATCAGTTGTTCAAGATACTTGGGGGACATGTCCAGAATAAGACCCATTCTGGAAGGCGTTCCCCTGAAATACCAGATGTGGGAAACGGGTGCGGCAAGTTCGATGTGTCCCATACGTTCACGACGAACCTTGGATTTGGTAACCTTAACGCCGCACTTTTCGCACACTATTCCTTTGTAACGTATTCTCTTGTACTTACCGCAGTGACATTCCCAGTCCTTGACGGGTCCGAAAATTCTTTCGCAGAACAAGCCGTCTTTTTCCGGTTTCTGAGTGCGGTAGTTGATGGTTTCCGACTTTTTGACTTCGCCGAAGGACCATTCTCTTATCTTTTCGGGAGAAGCAATTCCAATTTGAATGGAATCGAAATCGTTCATGATGCCACGTCTTGCCAAAGAGTTGGAACGCAGCGTGGATATCGCTTGTCCGCTGATTACCTGTTCATTACTCATTTCCTTTTCCTCCCTTATTTTTCTTCATCTTCATCGTCGTCGACATCGTTGTCTTCGTCGTCATCGACGTCTGCGTCATCGGTGTCTGCGTCATCGTCGTCGCCCAAAGCGTCCAACAAACTGTCCAGACCGTCGGAATCGTAGTTTTCCTCGTCCTCGGGCTGTGTTTCGGATTCTTTCTTATCGCCGAACAAATCAGCCAAAGAATCGTTGTCGTCTTCAAACAGACTGTCCAGACTGAAATCGTCGTCGTCGGCAGTGTAGTCGTGATGAGTTTCGCCGATGTTGATTTCGTCCTCTTCCTTGAACTGCTGCATTGCCTGCTTGCGTTCTTCCTGTTCGGCAAGCATAACTTCGTTGTAGTCGGCTTCGTCGTCCACGGAATCACGCACAATGATTTCTTCCTTGTCGGCGGAAAGCACTCTCACGTCCAAAGCCAGCGATTGCAATTCCTTGATAAGCACTTTGAAGGATTCGGGAATTCCCGGGTCGGGAATGTTTTCCCCCTTGACGATGCTTTCGTAGGTCTTTACACGTCCCACCACGTCGTCGGATTTGACGGTAAGGATTTCCTGCAACACGTTTGCCGCTCCGTACGCTTCCAAAGCCCACACTTCCATTTCGCCGAAACGCTGTCCGCCGAATTGAGCCTTGCCGCCCAAAGGTTGCTGCGTTACCAGGCTGTAAGGACCGGTGCTTCTTGCGTGAATCTTGTCGTCTACCAAGTGAACGAGTTTCAGGTAGTACATGTAACCGACGGTAACTCTGTTTTCAAACGGTTCGCCCGTTCTGCCGTCGTACAGTTGTACTTTGCCGTCCACTTTGCCCGTTTCGGGGTTGACCATGCCGTTTTCTTCAAACAGTTTCTTTATTTCCGCTTCCGTTGCGCCGTCAAACACGGGGGTAGCGATTTTCCATCCCAAAATTTTGGAGATGAGTCCCAAGTGTACTTCCAGAACCTGACCGATGTTCATACGGGAAGGTACGCCCAAGGGGTTGAGCACTATCTGCAACGGAGTGCCGTCTTCCATGAAGGGCATGTCTTCTTCCGGCAACACACGGGAAACGACGCCCTTGTTACCGTGACGGCCTGCCATCTTGTCGCCGACGGAAATTTTACGTTTTTGCGCAATGTACACACGCACCAACTTGCTTACGCCGGGGTCAAGTTCGTCCTTGTTTTCACGGGTGAACACCTTTACGTCCACCACGATACCGCCTTCGCCGTTGGGAACACGCAAAGAGGTGTCTCTCACTTCTCTTGCCTTTTCGTAGAAAATGGCACGAAGCAGTCTTTCTTCCGGCGTGAGGTCCGTTTCTCCCTTGGGGGTAACCTTACCTACAAGGATGTCGCCGGGACGCACTTCCGCACCTATGCGGATTACGCCGTTTTCGTCCAAATCCTTCAATGCGTCTTCACCGACATTGGGGATATCTCTTGTAAATTCTTCGGGGCCGAGTTTGGTTTCACGGCACTCGATTTCATGTTCTTCGATGTGAATGGAGGTAAAAGCGTCCTCCTTCACGAGTTTTTCCGAAAGCAGTACTGCATCTTCGTAGTTGTAGCCTTCCCACGTCATAAAGCCGATGAGAATGTTTCTGCCCAACGCAAGTTCGCCGCCGTCGGTGCTGGGACCGTCGGCAAGAATCTGACCTTTGGTAACCCTGTCGCCCTTTTTCACAATGATTTTCTGGTTGATGCAGGTTCCCTGGTTGGAGCGCACAAACTTTTTCAAAGTGTGCGTCTGCAACGTTCCGTTGTCGTTTTGCACGATGATTTTGTCGTCCGACGCTTTAAGCACTACGCCGTCGTCGGTGGAAAGAATCATCACGCCGCTGTCGTAGGCTATTCTCGCCTCTATGCCCGTTGCCACAATGGGCGCCTCCGGCTTAATGAGAGGCACTGCCTGACGTTGCATGTTACTGCCCATCAACGCACGGTTGGTGTCGTCGTTTTCCAGGAAGGGAATAAGACTTGTTGCAACGGAAATAAGTTGACGGGGAGAAACGTCGATGTAGTCCACCTTTTCACGGGGGAATTCCAAAATCTCTTCACGGCGACGGCATGTAATACGGGGATTGACAAAGTAGTTGTTTTCGTCCAACGGTTCGTTTGCCTGTCCGATGATGTACTTGTCTTCTTCGTCGGCGGTGAGATATTCCACAAAATCCGTAACGGTGTGGTGAATTTTGTCCACTCTGCGGTAGGGTGCTTCAATAAAACCGTATTCGTTTATGCGGGCGTAGCCTGCCAAAGAGGTGATAAGACCGATGTTTTGTCCTTCGGGCGTTTCAATGGGGCACATTCTGCCGTAGTGTGTGTAGTGAACGTCACGCACTTCGAATGTGGCTCTTTCTCTGTTAAGACCGCCGGGGCCCAATGCCGAAAGTTTACGTTTGTGCGTAAGTTCCGCAATGGGGTTGGATTGGTCCATGAACTGCGAAAGTTGCGACGAACCGAAAAATTCCTTGATTGCGGAAGATACGGGACGCACGTTGATGAGCAGTTGCGGAGTGGCTTTGCTTACTTCCTGCACCGCCATTCTTTCACGGATTACCCTTTCCAGACGGGAAATACCGATACGGAATTGATTTTGCAACAGTTCGCCTACGGAACGGATACGACGGTTGCCCAAATGGTCGATGTCGTCGGCGCAACCGATGTCGTACTTCATGTTGAGGTTGTAGTTTACCGTTGCAATGATGTCTTCACGGGTGATGTGCTTGGACACCAACTCGTCCTTTCTCTCTTTGATGAGAGCCGACGTTTCTTCGATGGAAAGTTGGTTTGCAAGAATTTCACGCAACGCTTCGCTGTCCACCGCTTCCACGATGCCGCACGCCTTGAAGTCGATGTCGGCAAAGCGTTTGTCGTAGGCAATGGCAAAGTTTCTTGCGTCCACCGTGCGGTTGCCGATAACCTTGACTTTCGGGCAGGTTTCCGCAAGCGCAATGACGCCCGCAGTTTTGCTCATGTACACGTTGTAACCGTTTTCCACGGCAATCTGCACCGCTTCGTCTACGGAAATTTCGCCCTTGCGTTCCTCGTAGGTTGCCTTTGGCAATTCCGTAAGCACTCTTCCGCTGGCGTCTATTTTGTCGCCGTAGATGTCGATAGTTCCTTTGCCCGTCATCAGCACGCAACCCAGGTGCTTGGAAAGCACTTCACGGTAGTCGTGAGGAGCGGCGCCCTGTCCGTCAAGCAACAAGGTGTACGTTTCCTGATTGGTGTGAATAATGTTGATGCCACTGTGCTGAATGTCGTAGGCGTCCGCCTCGGTCAGTTCCGTGCCTGCAGCAATGGTACGTCCGACAGGCATTGTAACGTCGGCGTCGAGGTAGCAACCCGTTGCCTTTTGTACAAAGTCGGCGTCCGCAACGTTGAAGGTAACCGTTGCGCCGTTGTTGTCCAAAATTTTGATTTCTTTTATAACGCCGCAGTTTTTGATTTGTTCGGCAGCCTCGTCGGTGAGTTGAGTGTACTTGGGCAAAGTGGTGAGTTTAACCTGCACGTCTTCCCCCAAAGTGAGCCCTGCAATACGTGCCGACAAAGCCAACTTCTTGTTGAACTTGTAACGTCCGACTTTTGCCAGATCGTAACGCTTGGCGTCAAACAGCAAATCGTTCAGCGTCTTTTGCACCGATTCGTCGGTGGGGATTTCGCCCGGACGCAAACGCTTGTAGATTTCCACCAACGATTCCTGGTCCGTTGCCGTGTCGTCCTTGGCAAACGTCAGGGACAAAACGGGATCGTATTCCAACAACCTTGCGATAAGGTTGCCGCTGCGGTTGTCTTTGTTGATACCGTTGTGCAAAATGCCACGCAACAGCACCGTTATGGGCAACTTTCTGTTGCGGTCAACGTGTACGTACAGCAAATCGTTGTTGGAATCGTGTTCGATTTCCAACCATGCGCCACGGCTGGGCATTGCCGTTGTGTTGTAGGTGGGCTTGCCGTTTTTGTTGAGTTCCACCGAACAATACACGCCGGGAGAACGCACAATTTGCGAAACGACTACACGTTCCGCACCGTTTATGATGAAACTTCCCGTGTCCGTCATGAGGGGGAAATCGCCCATAAACACTTCCTGATCCAAAAATTCGCCCGTTGCCTTGTTGGTAAGACGCACGTTCAGACGCAAAGGACTTGCATACGTTGCGTCACGCAAACGACACTCCGCCTCGCTGTACTTGGGATGCGGATCGAGATGGTGATCCAAAAATTCCAAGCGGAAGTGTCCCGTCATGTCCTCGATGGGGGAAAAGTCTTCGAAAACTTCCCTTATTCCCTCGTCAAGAAACATCTGATAACTGTGCTTCTGCACCTCTATCAGGTTGGGCAAAGGCAGCACTTCGGTGGTTTTTGAAAAGGACTTTCTTTCGTGATTGCCGTATTTAACGGTCTTGATGTCTTGTGGCATAGACAAAACTCCTCAAAAAAATTTTCTAAAAATTTGCCGAAAAAAGTTGCAATGTGTCTTTCTTTGTGGTATCGTAAATTCAGCGACAAAGAAAAACGGTAAAATTTTTCTGCTTTCCAAGTCGTTTCGGCGTACTTTCCGACGACAAAATACACGCAAAAACAGGCAAAATTGCCGTAAAAAAGGTGTAATTTGACGCAAAAAGGGCAAAAACCACCCTATAAGCACAAAATCGTACGCATATATACTATCACTAACGCCGTCAATAGTCAAAGACTATTACAGTAATAGTAGCAAAAAATAAATACAAAAATATTTTTTCATTTTTGACGTTTACGCTTTCCGACAGGAAGGCGTTTTTTTGTCGAAAAACACAAAAACGAGGCGGCGAAACAGTTAAATTTATTCTTGCAAAAATATGTTTTCAAAACAAACAAAAAAAGGCATTGAAGTAGTTAAATTTATTACTCAGAAGATACGGTTTTCAAAACAAAAAACAGAAAAAGGGGCATTGAAACAGTTAAATTTATTCTTGCAAAAATACGTTTTTCAAAACAAAACAAACAAAAAAAGATGTGGTGAAATAGTTAAATTCATTACTCAGAAGATACGGTTTTCAAAACAAAAAACAGAAAAAGGGGCTTTTTCCAATACAAATCGATGTGATTTTTTCCAAGAACACAACGAAAAACCTTCTCAAAAGCAAATTGCAAACAAACGTGAAGCAGGTTAAAAACACCGCAAACAAAAATTGCCTGTGCAAATTACCGCAGCAGACGGCAAATATGCACGACTTGTCATGTGTTCAGGCGTGCATACAAAACAACCAAGCGACATAGTGATGATTTTCACGGGAAAACCGCCCGCAGAGCAAAATTACCAAATCCAACAGGAAGTCTGATGCACAGTTGTTACCTTTTGTGAAGACTGCAAATGCCGTTACCGTATGCAAAAACCTGCCTTTCAGCGCAAAACTCCGTGTTATCTTTTCCAAAATAACTGCACCGTTGATACGCTTTTTAACCACGCCGGCGCTTGTGTCGCAAAACGCCGACACGGTACAAAAAATCACGTCGCACGGGATGACTGCGACGCTCGGCTTAATTGACGCACAAATGTCAGCACTTGCGGGTAATCACATCGACGTTGTCGTCAAGATACTTGCGGAAAACGTTGTACTCCTCCTGCGACAGAGGACGGCGAAAGGAAAGTACTTCCAAAGGAAGGTCGGCATCTTGCTTGCGGTAGTGAGGCTGAATGTGCAAAAAGGCATTTGACACCATTCCGTTGCGTAAATAGAAATTTTTGCGTCGGATTGTCAATTCATCCACGGGAAGTTCTATTTCCAGCACAAGCAATTTGTCCGATGACGACAGCAGTTGCAAAGTTTTACTGCCGTAACCGCCGTTACGCTTTTCCGGCGATATGCAAAAATTTTCCAAGTAGACAAATTGCGGCGTTGCCCAATACCCCACCACTCCCACGGGAATTTTGTCGAAAATTGCGCACAGGCGGTAATCGGGATGGGACATTACTTTCAACTGCTCGGCGTCATCCCGCCTTTCTTCGGCAGGAAAAGCGATTTTCAAAAGTTGTACCGCCCAATCGTACAAACCTGTGTCGGGCAAAATTTGTTGTAAATACATGGTTCCTCCTTTCACGGTATTTGTATTGTACCAAAAGACCAGAAAATTTGCAAACGTCGTTGACGCATTTGCAAAGCGCATGGAAAACGGCACTACCTTTCCCTTGGACGGCAAAAAAAGACGGATTGCTAAAAACCGTCAGAATAATTATATTGCAAAAACAATGCGTTTTTCCGTTGCACCCAAAAAACAAAAAAATGCGACGTGCGGCGTTTGATGTTGACAATTTTTTGTTGCAGACAAGCACCGCCGTAAAGGTACTAAGCAGTTTTCAACCTGACAATTCTGCACTGAATTTTAATACCGTCTCGAAAAATACAATACGCCTGCCACGCTTTGAGCAATAAATTGTAAAAACAATGCGTTTTTTCGTTGTACCCAAAAACAAAAAAAACGACGTGCGGTGATTTGTGTTTACAACTTTTTTGTTGCAGAAAAGCACCGCCGTTACCGCAATTATCGCAAAATCACGAAACACAAAAAAACCGAAAAAAACAGCCGAAGATTTTCGGCTGTTCAATTTCAAACAAACAGTAATGCGGTGGGCTGCGTGGGAATAGTTTCCATAAGTTTCAAAAGCAAAGTGAATTCGAAAATTATTACCAACAAAATTATCAGCATGATTACCAATCCCACAATCATTCCTGCCATTGCAAGACTTTTGCTCTTTTGATTTTTTGCATTTTGCATGCCGATAAGCCCCAAGATAAAGCCTGCAAGGGGCACAAAAAAAGCACAGATTATCGCCGCAATGGATATTCCGCTAAACTCGTCGTTGACAGGATGAATTTCCGTCGGCACCCCACATTTGATACACACAACGGCCCTGTCGTCAATCTCCTCACCGCAATTTTTACAATACATTGTCCTGTCCTCCGTGTGTTTTTAGTTTATTATACTACAAAATAATCTCCGTTTCAACAAATCGGCAATTTTTTTGACAAAATTTTTAACGCCGAATCACGCCGACTGCGTTTTGAAAAAGCACGGCGGATTGTACGGGAAAACTCAAACCGTACAAAAAATGCCTGCAAATTTTTGGGTGGAGCAAAATTCTTTACAACATTACAAAAAAAAACAGCCAAACTTGCGTTTGACTGTTTCGTATTTGCCATTAAAGCAGAGCGACACCGCTACCTTGAAGCATGCCGAGGATTGCCGCACTGTACAGTACACCCACCAACACGTTCAAAACCATAAATACAACGGAAACGATGATTGCCGCCTTTGCAAGTTTAGCGCTTTTTTCGCCTGCGTCTTTCTTGGCTACGATACCGAGAATCAATCCCACGAGAGGAATGAAAAACGCCAAAACAAGCGCAGCAATAGAAAGCCCGCTGGCTTTATCTTCGCCGCTTTTGCCCGTGGCAACGCCACATTTGGGGCAAACTACTGCTCTGTCGTCTATTTCCGAACCACAATTTTTGCAATATATAAAAAAACCTCCTTTGTTGGTTAAAACTATTATACACTACCGATACGCTTGACGCAACAATTTAATGTAAAAAAAACGTTTCTGACGTATTTTTTTTCAAATTTTGACAAAAATCAACTCTTTGCGGTAAAAAAACGCATATACGTTGCAAAGAAAATGCGATAACAATGTGATTGCCACAACCGTGCAACGCATTGGCAATCAAAGAACGGAAAAGCAAATTGCGGCATCACAAAACAGTTTTTTTGCAAACACCAACTAAATCGCCGTCATGCGGACGGCAAAATCGCACTCAACTTTTCCAGCAGCACAGGCGCAAAAATAGCGCAAAAAACAAGGCCTATCACCAGGTTTACTACCGACAAGACAATTAGTAGCGCGGGCGCATACCGTGATGTCGAGTCGGCACGCTTGCGTGCGACAACTCCCAAAATAAGCCCCAAAACAGGAAAAATAAAAGCACACACAAAGCCTACTACCAGCAAGCCCGCATCTCCTGTTCTGGAATAGTTTTCCGTAGGCACTCCGCATTGCGGACAAACAGTGGCGTTATTGTCCAACTGCGCCCCACATTTCTTACAAATCATAGTTATTCCTCCGTATGATAAAATTATATACCAAACAAAATAAAATTACAATATGTCGGACGAATATTGCAAATAAAGACAATGGGCACAACAGTTAAACACGCACCCTCACAGGAACTTGGGCACGTTACGTAAAAAAACAGCCGAACTTTTCGGCTGTTTTTGCGAAAATATTTAATGAGATACACTCTGCAACAAAGATTGCACCAATGCCATAAGGTAGGTGCCGAAAATCAGGTAAACAACCACATAAACCACCATTATCGCAACGGAAACAATAATAGCCGCCTTGCCAAGTGATTTACTTTTGGCGTTGCCGTTGGAAATGACAATAATTCCCAAAATCAAACCGATGAGAGGCGAAAACACGGCAAAAATGATAGCAGCAATAGACAAACCGCTGTAACTTTTATCTTGCACTACGCCTGTGGACATTCCGCAATCGGACAAATCACCGCTTTGTCGTCCATTTGTCTGCCACAATTTTTACAATACATAACAAATACCCCCTTTATATACGGGAAATTGTACTACATATTAGTGCAATTTACAATGCAAAACTACAAAATTTGTCAACAAAAGGGAAAAATTGCCTACACAGCCAAAAAAATGTTTATGCCAAGACAAAGGGGTCAGTGCCACTTCTGCAAACAAAACTTCCACAGCAGTTTGCAAAACGTCAACTTAATATCGGTAAATAAAATTTCCGTGGCAAAGCAAATTGCCTGCATTGAGGTATGAAATTCAAAAACCTGCGAAAATTCACCGTAAAAACAGAAGATACAGCCGAAATCTTACATTACACTGCGCTGCGAGTTTGTTTACTAGTAAATAATTGAAAACACATTGCAAAATTTGCCTACACAGCCAAAAAATGTTTATGCCAAGACAAAGGGGTCAGTGCCACTTCTGCAAACAAAACTTCCACAGCAGTTTGCAAAGCATCAACTTAATGTTGGAAAACAAAATTCCTGTGGCAAAGCAAATTGCCTGCATTTGGTATGTAAAATTCAAAAACCTGCGAAAATTTACCGCCAAAACAGAAGACACAGCCAAAATCTTACATTACACTGCGCTGTGAGTTTGTTTGCAGGTAAAAATTGAAAACCCATTAGAAATTGACAAAATAAATCAAAATACTTTCACAAATAGAATTGTTTACACAGAAAAAAAGACGAATCCGAAAATCGAACTCGTCTTTTAATGGATGCGGCAAAACCTTACTCTCCCGGGCCGTGTCCAGCCAAGTACCCTAGGCGAATTGAGGCTTAACTTCTGTGTTCGGTATGAGAACAGGTGGGACCCTCAACTCTAAATCACCGCAATGGTTATTTACACGGATAAACCGTAATAAATCAATGTTGAGAAAAGGAACATTGACAACTGCATGCACAACAAAGCTTAGTGTATCTGAGTTTTTGTATTGTGATTGTATTCAAGGCTTGTTCGTATTATTTGAACAAGCGTTCGGCCTATTAGTATCGGTCAGCTGAATGTATTACTACACTTACACCTCCGACCTATCAACCTTGTGGTCTACAAGGGGCCTTATCAAAGGAGATATCTTATCTTTGGGTGGGTTTCACACTTAGATGCTTTCAGCGTTTATCCCGTCCGTACTTCGCTACCCAGCCGTGCTTCTGGCGAAACAACTGGTGCACAATTGGTACGTCCATTCCGGTCCTCTCGTACTAGGAACAGATCCCATCAAATATCTTACGCCCACGATGGATAGGGACCGAACTGTCTCACGACGTTCTGAACCCAGCTC